>WNGL01000933.1_pt1 | contig 83546 bp, 63 predicted proteins | sample 5400591 | NCBI WGS metagenome assembly WNGL01 (sample SAMN13153377, study PRJNA577476) | soil metagenome | isolation source: 80 cm soil or saprolite under Garry oak tree replicate 1 | place: USA:California | collected 2016-06-15 | reverse complement strand
CGCGCTTCGATGTCCAGATAGAAGAGATACTCCCACGGCGTGGTGCGGTCGGGTCGGCTCTCGAGCTTGGTCAGGTTGAGCCCGGCGGCGGCGAGCGGCGCGAGCGCGCGCGCCAGCGTGCCGGGCCGGTGCGGCAGCTTGAGCAGCAGCGTCGTCTTCGCCGGCACGCCGGGCGGCGGCGACGCCGGCTCCGCCGCCACCAGCAAGAAGCGCGTCTGGTTGTGCGGCTCGTCCTCGATCCGCTCCGCCATGATCGTCAAGCCGTAGCGCTGAGCCGCGAGCGCACCCGCGATCGCCGCGAGTGAGCGGTCGCCCTGCCGCGCCACCTCGGCCGCCGCACCCGCCGTGTCGTAAAACGCCACCACCTCGACGCCCGCAAGCTGGCGCAGAAACCGCTCGCACTGCGCCAGTGCCACCGGATGCGACAACACGCGCCGCAATGATTCGCGCGACGCGCCCGCCACACCGAGGAGACAGTGATGCACCGAGCTCACCACCTCGCCCACGATCGCGAGACCCGACTCGGCGATGAGGTCGAAGTTGGTGGCGATCGAGCCGACCAGCGAGTTCTCGATCGGCAGGAGACCGAGATCGGCCCGCCCCTGGACCACCGCCTCGGCGACGTCACGGAACTCGCGATAGGGCTGCGACTCGGCGTGCGGCTCGAGCAGGAAGAGCGCTTGCTCAGAGTACGCGCCAGGCTCTCCCTGAAATGCTATCCGCTTGTTTTCCATTGGCTTACACTAATGGCTCCGGGCTCTTGCCGTAAGATTGTCGGCCGATCATATTGCCGGCGCATGACCCGAACAAACACCGAAGTCACTCCTTCGCCCGCGCCCCCGCCCTGTCCAGACTGCGGCGCCGGGACCGTGCGGCAGTCCGGGTGCCTGGTGTGCGTGCAATGCGGGTGGGCCCGATGCGGCTGACGCAGCTGCCGCTGTTACCGTCCGGCAGTCCGCCGGTCCCCCCGACCGCGCTTGCGGTTCTCGACGAGCGGCTGCGCGGGACCAAGTTCGTTTCCCTCACCCCCCGCTCCGTGCTCAACTCCCCGCAGCAGACGGGCGTGGATTTCTGGTCGCTCAACCCTTTCGTCGGCTGCGAGTTCGGCTGCACCTACTGTTACGCGCGCTACACGCACCGCTATGTGGTCGAGCGGGCGCGCGACGCGGGCCGGCTCTCCGGCGCGGAATTTCGCGACGCGTTCGAGCGGCGCATCTTCGTCAAGCAAGATCTGCTGGGCGCGCTCGAGCGCGATCTGCAGCGCTACTTTCGGTCCGCTCCGTCGGTGGGCGCGACTGCTCCGATTGTCATCGGCACCGCGACCGATCCGTATCAGCCGGGCGAGCGGCGCTTCCGCGTGACGCGCCGGGTGCTCGAGCGGCTGGCGCGGTGCGAGGGATTGAACATCGGGATCATCACCAAGAGCCCGCTCGTGACCCGCGATATCGACGTCCTGCAACGGATCGCGGACCGCAGCGACCTCCAGGTGCACGTGTCGCTCACCACGTTGGACGCGGGGATCATCAGGCGGCTCGAGGCGCGCTCGCCGATGCCGGCGGCGCGGCTGCGGGCGCTGCACAAGCTCACGTCGGCGGGTGTCAACGCCGGCCTGATTGTGGCGCCGGTCCTTCCGGGGATCACGGACGACGTTCCCCACCTGGAAGCGCTCTTCCAGGCGGCCCGGGAGGCCGGCGCTCGTTTCATCCACGCCGGGCCGCTGCGGCTCTATCCCGCGGTGCGCGATCGCTTCCTACCGGTGCTGGACGCGCACTTCCCGCACTTGAGCGAGCGGTATCGGCGCGCCTACGCGCGCGCCAGCGAAGCGCCGCGGCCGTACGCGGCCGCGCTCGGCCGGCGCGTGCGGCGGCTGCAGCGGCGCTTCGGGTTTCCGGAGAACGAGGGAATGCGAGATCGCTACGGGCGACGGTTACCGCCGACGCAGGGAGCGCTCGACTTGTGACGGTCGCGGTTTACGACTTGCGGCCGTCTCCGTAGAAAGCGGTGAGCTGCTTGACCCAGGCCGGGACCGAGCGCCCCCGCGCCGCATACGCGTCCGCCAGCAGCCGGGAGAGACCCTGACCGAGAATGACCCCGTCGGGCGTGCCCAGGCCGGAGGTCAGCTGCTCGACTAATGCGACGATCTCCGAAGCCTTACGAGATCGTGGCCGCTTGGGCTGCGCTGGCTTTGCCCGGCTCGCTGCCATCGTCTACCGGGTGTGGCAACAGCGCGACAGCGGGTCACGCGACGTCACCGGCCGCCGCGCCGGAGGACTCGTAGTGCCGCCGCAGATCGTGCACCCACGTCGGGGCCGCAAGGCTGCGGGCCGCGTACGACTCCACCAACAGCTCGGCCACCTGCCGCCCCATCTGCATGGTCTGCTTCGACGAGAGGTCGCCCGAGAGCTCGTTGAGCAGGCGAACGAACTGGCCGATGTTGGGCGGGCGGGATACCTGGCCGCGGCCCGCGAGCCAGCGCTCGAGCTTGGCCCGCGTGGGACCTCGCGGAATGGCACCCCGCAGGAAGTCGCGCAGCCCGTTCGGGCTCATCGCGAGCTCGTGCGCGATGCGCCGCAACGAAGACCGCGCGGTTTCGCGCGCAACCACGTCCCGCAGCAGGGGCACGGGCAGCGCGGGCAGGCTCACGCGAGCCGCCACCGGCCCGGGGCTCCGCCTGGGACTGGGCGCGCCGGCCCGCCTCAACCGGCACCTGACATACGAGGCCTCTCCGCCATCCTGGAGAACTGCACAAACTGAACACCGGTAGATATACCCCCTGCGCTCCTCGGGCAAGACCCCGGGAAACAGTTGGCGTCAGGCCACTTCTCCCGCGGATTTGCTTCGGGCCGACCGATATTGGCGCACCAGGTCCTGAACCCAGCGGGGGGGCGCCAGCCGCCGCGCCTCGTACGCCTCGGCCAGCAGCCGGGCGATGTCGCGCCCCAGCTGGCCCGTCTGCTGGGGCGCCAGGTCTCCCGACAACTCGTTCAGCAGACGGACCAGCTGCCCGACGTTGGGCGGCCGTGAGGTGCGACCTTGATCCGCGAGCCAGCGCTCGAGCTTGGTGCGGGTGGCGCTGCGCGGCGCGGAGCCGTTCAGGAAGTTGCGCAGGCCGTTGGGGCTGATCGACATCTCGCGCGCCGCGCGCCGCAGCGACAGGCGGGCGGTCTCGCGTCCCACGGCATCACGCAGCAGGGGTACGGGAAGGGTAGGGACGCCCCGGCGGCCGGATTTCACGCGCCGCCCCGTGGACGTGCAGTTTGTGCGGTTCCGCGTGATTTACACAGTGAAACCGTAGCAGGACTTCTGTAAGGTCGCAAGCACCCGGGGCAGCCCGTGGGTTCAGGCCTCCTCGCCGGCCAGGGCGGTGGCGAGCGCACGGATCGTCCCCGGCGCGTTTCCCTCCAGCCGGTTGTTGACCAGGATCAGCGCCTCGATGCGCCGCCGCAAGGCTTCGGCCACGAGGCGCAGCAGGTCGTGGCGCACGTCGGGTTGGGGATCCCGGATCCCCTCATAGGGCTCGAACAGCTTGACGGCGTCGGCATAGCGCCGTCCCGGGCGCAACAGCCCGCGCGCCACGGTGAACCCGGCCGAAAACGTCCACGGCAGCTCGAGCTGCTCCCCGATCCCCGGCATCTCGTTCCAGGAATTGAACACATGGGCCACGCCGTGGCGTGCCAGCACCGCGCCGTGGACGTCGGTCAACAGCTCCGCGTTGCGCAGCTCCACGGCGCGTGGTCCGAGAAGACCCGGCTGTACGGTCCGAGCACCGCTTCTTTGAAGAGCGCGGCATTCAGAAAGTCGGGATTGCGCTGACCGGCGAGGTTGCCCCAGCGCGCGTCCTGGTTGAAGCGCCGGGCGGTGATGCGGTCCCACACCTTGCTCACGCAGGGAAAGCCGGCGGGGAGCGCCCGCGCGTAGGCCGCGAGGGCCTCTTCGGACGGGGGCTCGTAGAACGCGCTGTCGATCCCCACGGTGCGGAACAGCGGATAGCGCGCGTACTCCTCGAGCCGCCGGGCGGGCTGCGCGCCGCGGTAGGCGCGATGGTACACGTCGCCGGTCCAGCCGTCGTAGGTCCAGGTCGACGTGCCGAACTTGATGGTTGTCGGGATGCGGTTGCCGAGCGCTACGAGGTCGGGGGGCGGCGGCGGAAGCGCGCCGATGTCGTCGAACAGCCCGGGGTGATTGCGGCTGGCCATGGGAAGTCAAAATATACCAATAAGTTATCCATCAAGTAACCACCTTGCGGTGATCTCGATCTTCGGGATATATTCGGGTCCCATTGTCGGCCTGGCCCATGACCCGAACCCCCCATCTCACGAGCGACGGAGCGGCGTGCTGCTGGATTCCGCTGTTCCCGTTGCGCTGCGAGACCGCCCGGCAACCGGAGCTCGCAACGCTCCCGGTGGCGCTGGTGGGGCCCGACGATACGCGCCGGGTGTGGCAGCTGTCGCCGCTCGCCCGGCGCGCCGGCGTGAAGCCGGGGATGACGGTGAGCCAGGCGATCGGGCTTTGTCCCGCGCTCAAGCTGTGCGAGCCCGACCCGGTGCACTACGACGCGCAGTTCTCCCGCCTGCTCGCGGCGCTCGGCCAGGTGAGTCCGGTGATCGAGCCGGCGGAGCTGGGAAGGGCGTACGTGGGGACGGACGGGTTGGAGGGGCTGTACGGTGCGCCCGAGAAGATCGTCGAAGCGATCGAACGCGGAACGCGGAACGCGGAATGCGGAACAGCAGAGGAAAGTCCGCTCGCCTGTTCCGCGTTCCCACTTCCGCGTTCCGCGTTTCGGGTGGGGTGGGGCATCGGAAAGTTCGTTTCCTGGGTAGCCGCGACGCGCGCAAAACCCGGAGAAGCGGTGATCGTGCCGGTGGGAGGGGAGGCGAAGTTTCTCGCTTCCCAGCCGCTCGCCGCGCTGCCGCTCGACACCGACACGCATCGTCGCTTGCGTCAGCTCGGCATCAGGACGCTGGGCGCGCTCGCCGCGCTGCCCGAGGAGGCAATCGTGTCGCAGTTCGGCCGCGCCGGCCGGCGGCTGTGGCTCCTCGCGGCAGGGCTGATTGCCGAGCGGGTGGTGGGACGGGTGGCGCCGGAGCCGATCGTCGCCGCGCTCGCGTTCTTTTCGGCCGTCGGCGAGCGGGAGCTGTTGGTACACGCGCTCGACCGGCTGATCGAACGCGCGCTGCGCGATCCGCGCCGCAGCGGCTGGCGGGTGCAGGTCGTGCGGGCACGCGCCGAGCTCGAGCACGGCGCGTCGTGGCTGGTGGAGGCGACGCTCAAGGACCCGTCCGCGGACCGGGAGCGCATCGCGGCGCCGCTCAAGACGCAGCTCGAGCGGTCGCCCCCCGCCGGCGCGGTGGAGCGGCTGGTCGTCGAGTTCACCGCGTTCGTCCCCGGCACCGCGGAGCTGCAGCTGTTCGCCCGCGACGCGCACGTCATCGAGGTGCAGCCGTGGTCGCGGCTCCCGGAGCGGCGGTATGCGTTGATCGATTATGAACCGTGAACAAACGCGGAACGCGGAAGGCGGAACGCGGAGCAGAGCGGACAGACTTCGGTCTCTGAATGCGCCCCATCGAGTAGCAGTAGAGCTCGACGCAATGGGTCAGCCTATCGGGATGCGGGATGCAGGATGCGAGATGAGTCGGGCCGTTGAGGCGGTCGGCGAAGTCTGGCGCATCGACGATGAATGGTGGCGACAGTCGATCTCGCGCAGATGTGTCGAAGTGGTATTTGAAGGTGGTGGAAGAGCGGTGCTGTTCGAAGATCTGATCACCGGAGAATGGTGGATGCAGAAGCCCTAGGCGACGTGGGCCGCCGTGCTGTTCCGCGTTCCGCCTTCCGCGTTCCGACTTTCTATGTACATCGAGCTCCACTGCCATTCTGCGTTTTCTTTCCTCGACGGCGCCTCTCTCCCCGAGCAGCTGGCGCTCACCGCATCGCAGCTCGGCTACCCCGCGCTCGCCCTCACCGACCACAACGGGCTGTACGGCTCGATGGCGTTCGCTCAAGGAACCCAGAAGCTCGGCCTGCAGGCCATCACCGGCGCGGAGCTGACCCTGCTCGACGGTGCTCACGTGACGCTGCTCGCCGAGACGCCCGAAGGCTACGCGAATCTCAGCCGGTTGATTACAGAGGCTCATCTCGGCCGTGCAGACCGGCGCGACCCGCGGCTCGACTTCGCCTCGCTCGAAGCCCGGCATGCGGGACTGATCGTGCTTTCGGGATGCCGGAACGGGCTGCTGGCCGGGGTGCTGCGGCGCGACGGCCCGGCCGCGGCCCGCCGTCTGGCGGAGCGGTGCCGCGCGGTGTTCGGGAGGGAGAACTTCTACGTCGAGCTGCAGCGAAACTACGTCCGGGGAGACCTCGCGCTCACTCGAGCACTGAAAGACGTCGCCGATTCCGTACGACTTAGCGTCGTAGCGTCGGGTAACGTGCACTACCACAAGCGCGAGCGGCACCGGCTGCACGACGTGTTGGTGGCGATCCGGCACCGCACCACGCTCGACGGCTCGCACAACGTGCGCCATGCGAACAGCGAGTTCTTCCTGCGGCCGCCGCAAGAAGTCGAGGAGCTGTTCCGTGACTGTCCCGATGCTGTCGCCAATACCGCCCTGATCGCGGAACGCTGCAGGGCCTTCGATCTGACGCGTGACCTGGGGTACACCTTCCCAGACTTTCGAGGGGCGGACCTCACCCCCGCCCCTCGCGCCCTCGCCGAGCTGTGCCGGGCGAAGCTGGAAGAGCTGTACCCCGCCGGCTCGCCGCACCGTGACGACGCTCTGCGGCGCCTCGAGCAAGAGCTGACACTCATCGAACACCATCGGCTCAGCGGATTCTTCCTCGTCTACCACGACCTGTTCGACCTGGCGCGGGAAGTGGCGGCGGACGTGCGGCGCGGCAGCCGGCGGGCGCACGCCAACCTGCTCCCCGGCCGCGGGCGCGGCTCGTCGGTGTCGTCGATCGTGTGCTATCTGCTCGGCCTGTCGCACATCGATCCGATCGCGAACGGGCTGTTCCTGGGACGGTTCTTGAACGACACCCTCGCCTCGGTGCCGGACATCGATCTCGATTTCCCACGCGAGATCCGCGAGGAGCTGATCCGGCGGGTCTACAAACGGTACGGCGACGAGCACGTCGGGCTGGTGTGCTCGTTCCCCACCTACCGCCTGCGCTCGACGGTACGCGAAATCGGCAAGGCGCTCGACCTGCCGCTGGGCGAGATCGAGCAGGTGGCACGACTGGCGGACCGGCGGTCGGGGGGACTGGCGGACGAGCTGGAGCAATTGCCCGGCTTCCAGGGCCGGACCGCTGCCCCGCTCTGGAAGGAGCTGTGCGAGCTGGCGGAGGAGATCGCCGGACTGCCCCGCCACATCTCCCAGCACGTGGGCGGGATGGTCATCTCGAGCCGGCCGCTGGTCGAGATCGTGCCGCTCGAGCGCGCCGCGATGGCAGACCGGGTGGTGTGCCAGTGGGACAAGGATTCCTGCGACGACGCGCGCTTCATCAAGATCGACTTCCTGGCGCTCGGCATGCTGTCGCTGGTCGAGGAGTGCGTCGAGCTGGTCGCCGGGCGCGCGGGCACGCCGCCCGATCTCTCGCGCATCGACTTCGCCGACGCCGCGGTCTACGACCGCATCTGCCGGGGCGACACGGTGGGGCTGTTCCAGATCGAGAGCCGGGCGCAGATCCAGATGCTGCGGCGCACCCGACCTCGCAACCTCGAGGACCTGGCGGTCGAGGTCGCGATCGTGCGCCCGGGCCCGATCGTGGGCGGCGCGGTGAATCCGTACGTGCGGCGCCGCGAAGACCAGCGCCGCGCCCGCGCGGCCGGCCGGACCTACGAGCCGCCCCTCGACCATCCGCTGCTCGAGGAGGCGCTCGCGGAAACGCTGGGCGTGATCCTCTATCAGGACCAGGTGCTGCAGGTGTGCCAGGCGCTCGCGGGATTCACCGCGGGCCAGGCGGAGGCGCTACGGCGCGCGATGAGCCGGCGCCGCAGCAGAGAGCTGATGGCGGAGTTCTGGGAGGAGTTCCGGGACGGCGCGACGGAACGCGGCGTTCCCGAGGCGACCGCCGAGCGGGTGTTCACGCAAGTGATCGCGTTCTCCGAGTTCGGGTTCCCCAAATCACACGCCGCGGCGTTCGGGCTGCTCGCCTACCAGTCGGCGTGGCTCAGGCACTATCACCCGGCCGAGTACTACTGCGCGCTCTTCAACAATCAGCCGATGGGGTTCTACTCACTCGACGCGTTGGGACGGGACGCGAAACGCAATGACGTCGAGATTCTGCTGCCGGATGTGAATGAGAGTGATGTGTGGTGCACCGTCCTCACCCCCTGTCCCCCTCTCCCCTTCGCTGCGCTCAGGGCAAGCTCTTCGGGAGAGGGGGGAGGATATGCCGTGCGAGTGGGGCTCGGGTTTGTTCGGGACTGGAGCGAGGAGACGGCGACCGAGCTCGTGCTCGAGCGGGAGCGGCGTGGGCCGTTCACGAGCATCGGCGACCTGGCGCGCCGGGCGCCGCCCCGGCTCAAGCGCACCGCGATCGAGCACCTCGTGTGGGTGGGCGGGTGCGACCGCTTGGGGCTCACCCGGCGCGAGCTGTTGTGGCAGGTGGGCCTGTGGCTGCCACCCGAGGCGGCACGTGGCTCGGACGCCCGCGCGCGCCGGCAGCTCGAGCTGGCACTCGACCATCCCCACGAGGGGCTCCGCTTCGGCGGCCTCGCGGCGGAGGAGCGACTGCTCGCCGAATACGCGGTCCTCGGGTTCGCGCCGGGCGGCCACCCGCTGTCGCTGCTCAGGGGGACGCTGCCGCCGGGCGTGGTGCAGAGCGACGCGCTCTCCGGCCGCGAGCACGCGACCACGGTCGAAGTCGCGGGCCTGGTGGTGGCGCGTCAGCGGCCCGAGACGGCCAAGGGGTTCGTCTTCGTGCTGCTCGAGGACGAGGCGGGAATGGTGAACGTGATCGTGCGGCCCGACGTGTACGAGCGGTATCGCCCGGCCATCCGCGGCGAGCCGCTCTTGTGGGTGCGGGGCAAGCTCGCCAAGGACGACGGGACGGTGAACGTGATCGCGGAGGAGGCGATGGGGCTCAAAGTCGGAACGCGGAACGCGGAACGCGGAACGGACAGCATGCCTGACAATTCCGCGTTCGCTTTTCTCAAGTCGATGCGCCGCGTCGCGCCGGAATCCAAGGACTGGGGCTAGCGCCATTGACATCGCCACCACGGCGGATAGCCTTGCTCGATGTCCATTCCCACTGAGCCCGTCGGCAGCATTCCCAGACCCCCCGAGCTCGTCGCGGCAATGCAGCAGTTCGCCGCTGGCCGGCTGTCGCGCGACCAGCTCGCCCGCCTTGAGGACGCGGCGCTCCGTGACACCATCAAACGCTTCGAAGCGACCGAGTCTCCGGTGATCAGCGACGGGGAGCAGTCCAAGCCGAGCTTCGCCACCTACCCGATTCACGGCCTCGCCAGCCTCGCGCCCGATGGCGTCACCATTCCGTTCGCCGACGGACATACGCGGCGGCTCCCCCGCCTGACCGCGGGGCCGTTTCGCTACCAGACCTACGCCGATGCGTATCTCGTGGCCGCGCGGGCGCACGCCCACGTGCCCGTCAAACAGGCGGTGATCGCGGCCTCGGCCCTGAGCCTGCTCTATCCCGAGGACGGGATCAGGGGATACCCGCGCGACGCGTTCCTCCAGGATCTGGTGCGCGAGGCGGAGACGGACATCCGGCGATGTCTGGCGGCGGGCGCGCACGTCGTCCAGATCGACTTCACTGAGGGCCGGCTCGCCGTCAAGCTCGATCCCACCAAGGGAGTGCTCAAGGCGTTCGTGGACCTGAACAACCGCGTGCTCGATCGGTTCAGCGCGGAGGAGCGCCGCCGCATCGGCGTCCACACCTGTCCCGGCGGCGACCAGGACTCGACCCACAGCGCCGACGTGGACTACGCGGAGCTCCTGCCGACCCTGTTCGAGCTCAAGGCGACGAACTTCTACATCCAGTGCGCGAGCGAGCCGGACCGCGGCAGGGCATTGCGCCTGGTGAAGCAGCACGCCAAGCCCGGGCAACGGATCTTCATCGGCGTGACCGACCCGATCGATCCGAAGGTGGAGACGCCCGAGCAGGTGCGCGACCGCGTGCTCGAGGCGGCGGAGTACCTGCCACTCGACCGGCTGGGGACGACCGACGATTGCGGTTTCGCGCCCTTCTCGGACGACACCTCTACGGATCGGGACACGGCATTCGCCAAGATCCGCGCGCGGGTGGCCGGCACCGCGCTGGCGGCGCGGAAGCTGCGCGCTTGATGAGCTAGCTTTCAGATAACCCACCAGGAAAAGAGTCGATGCCACAGCGCGAAGTCGCGACCCTCGCCGGCGGTTGCTTCTGGTGCCTCGAAGCCGCGTTTCAGCAGCTGAAGGGCGTCGAGCAGGTGCAGTCCGGCTACGCGGGGGGCCACGTGCCCAACCCGTCGTACGAGAACGTGTGCACCGGCACCACCGGCCACGCCGAGGTGGTGCAGATCACATTCGATCCCGCCGTCGTGTCGTTCGACGAGCTGCTGCACGTGTTCTTCACGATTCACGACCCGACGACGCTGAACCGTCAGGGCGGCGACGTGGGCACGCAATATCGCTCGGCAATTTTTTACCACTCTCCGGAGCAAAAAGCCACGGCCGAGCGCGTCATCGCCGAACTGGAGGCCGGGAAGGTGTGGGACGATCCGATCGTGACCGAGCTCAAGCCGCTCGCGGCGTTCTACCCGGCCGAGGAGTACCACCGCGACTACTTCCGCCGCAACCCCAACCGGGGCTACTGCAGCGCGGTGATTGCGCCCAAGGTGGCGAAGGTGCGAAAGCTCTATATGGACAAGCTGAAGCAGCCGACGGCGTGAGCCGCCTCCCGATAAGGAGACACACATGCTGCGTTGCGGGATCCTCTGCCTGCTGCTGGCGGCACCGGCAGCGAGCGTCGCCCAAGGGGCGCCGCCGGCGGGCTCGACCGAGCCGTTCGTGGTGGAGTACTACTACAAGGTCCGCTGGGGCTACGCCGACGAGTTCATCCGGCTGTTCAAGAAGAACCATTTCCCGGTGCTGAAGCGCCAGATCGAGCTCGGCCACGCGCAGCAGGTCACCGCGGAAGCACCCCGTTTTCACGGCACCGAGGACGGCCGCTGGGACTATCGCGTCACGATCGTTTGGAAGAACGCGGCGGCGCCGCACGAAGCGTTTCCCGACGCGGAGCTCAAACGTCTGTTCCCCGACCAGGACACGTTCCGGCGCGAGGAGCAGCGGCGCTTCGAGATTCTCGCGGCGCACTGGGACCTGCCGGTGGTCAGCGTCGATCTCAGCCGGCCGTGAAGCGGCTGCGCGGCGCCGCTTGCCTGCTCGCGCTCTGCGCGACCCGGCTCTCCGGCCAGTGGCGCGCCGCCCAGCTCGTCGATTCCGCCCGCGCGCAGGTCGCCGTCAGCCATCTCGACAGCGCCGCCGCCCTGCTGCGGGCGGCGCTCGATACCGCCGCGCACGCCACGCCCGCCGAGCGTCAGAATGCGCTCGTGTGGGAGGGGATCGTGCAGTTCTTTCGCGGCGACTCGGGCCTCGCTCGGGGGGCGTTCCGCCAGGCGCTCGCGCACGATTCCACTCTCGACGTCAAAGGCCTGGACCGGCTCTCACCCGACCTCGCGCAGCTGTTCCGGCAGGAGAAGCAGGCCGCGGCGCGGAGTGCATTCGTCTACGTCTCCGGCAGCGTGGACGAGTCGCCGCGCCGCCTGTCGGGCCCCCCGGTGGACTACCCTCGCGGCCTGTTGCTCCGGCACGTCCAGGGCCGCGTCGAAGTCGAGGCCATCGTCGATACGGCCGGACGCGTGGAGCCTCCGTCGGTGAAGGTGTTGTCGACGCCCGACTCCGGCCTGAACGAGGCCGTGACACAGATGATGCTGGCCTCGCAGTTCTCCGTGGGTCGCTTCAAGGGCGCCACCGTGCGCGTGCTGGTGCAGATGGCGATCGACGTGCGGCCGCCCCGGTTGAGCGCGACGGAGCTGGTGGGGTCGGCCCGCGCTCAGCTGGCGGCCCGGCGACCCGACAGCACGCTGACCCTGCTCGAGCTCGCGCTCGACACGTCGCTCACGCATCCGACCGATGGAGAGCGGGCGTACGCGCTGCTGGTGCGGGGCGTGGCCGCGTCGCGCGCCGGGCGCGACAGCGCCTCTCGCGCCGATCTGGGAGAGGGCCTGGCCCTGTACCAAAGCCTCACCGCCCGCGGCGTGGACCTCGCGCCCTTCCTACGCCGCCTGGCCGACTCTGTCCGGCTCGCCCGGCGCGGAGGCCAGGCGGCGGGTCCAGCCATGCCGGCCCCGAGCACGGTCGAGCCGGTGGACGAGCAACCGGTGCTCGTATCGCATCCGGCGATCCGCTATCCGCTCGAGATGCAGGCGCTGCGGGTCGGCGGCACCGTCTTGGTGGAAGCGGCGCTCGATGCGACCGGCCACGTGGAGCCCCGGTCCGCGAAGATCGCGGAGAGTCCGAACCACGCGTTCGACGCGGAAGCGCTGCGGGTGGTGCGCGGCTCGGTTTATCGCGCCGCGCGGCGCGAGGGGCGGCCGGTGCGCGCCGTGATCCGGCAGGCGATCAGCTTCGTCAACTACTAAGCGCGCGTAGACGCCGGTCTCGGACCGGTCCTGCCGAGATAGGCCCGCACCAGCGGCGCCACTCGGCCGCGCACCAGCGCGGACTTGAGCCGCTCCTGCTCGTCCGGGGCGGCTTCCACGAGGTACCGCTCCCCGCTCCCGGCTCCCTCGCGCACGGCGACCGGGATGCCATCGCGGTACAGGATCCGGTTCGTCGCGAGCGCGGGTACGACGTCGCCCGGCGTAATGATCCCGACGAGGTTGAGCGGATCGGCGCCGCTCACCGCCACCAGCTGGCCCGTCGGCTGCTCGCGCCGCACGTTGCGCAACAGTCCCACCGCCTCGGGCAGGGCGTACTGCTCGCCCGAGAAGCCGCCCACAAACCGGCCGCCGCGGATCTCACCCCGCGCTTCGAGCCGGCGGTACGCGCGCAGGATGTCGCGCCACGGGGCGAGCAGTGTCTCGCGCGTGGCCAGCCGGCGGAACACGACGCCGTAGCGCCGCAGCAGCTGCCACGCCACGGCTTCGGCGACCTGCTCCTCGGGGAGGGCGGCGGGGCTCCGCACCCGCGACCACCGTCCCGCCGTCTCGACCCCGAACGGCGCCACCTTGCCCCGGCGCCGGAAGCCGCCAACCGGGCGGCGGCGGTCGGATGGGACGAGCAGCGCCCGCAGACCGGCGAAACTGTCCGCCGTCACGAGTCCCCATGCCACCAGCTCGCCCAGCCCCTTCTCGACCTCGGTCCGCAGCAGCCCGGTGGCGTTCACGAGATCGCCGAAGAACGAAGCGCCGCGCCCGTCCAGCACGCCGAGCACCTCCGCAGCCGCGTGGGAGAGGGCGAGCTCGGCCCGATCGGGCTCGGCCACCAGGGATCGCCAGACCGCGCCCCGCTCGCGCCGGAACAAGGCGACCGGTGTCGTGCGAATGGGACCGGTCCGCCTGTTCCGCGTTGCGACTTCCGTGTTCCGCGTTGCGTTGAGCCGGCCCCAGGCGATTTCCCCCGAGAGACACAGGCCGTCGAGCCACAGCGGGTCGTACTCACCCACCCGGGCGGGGAGCACGTCGGTCTCCCACGCGCCCGCCGGCGCCTCGAAGCCGTCGAGCAGCTCGAGCACCGCCGCCAGTCCGTCCGGGCCCTCGGCGCGGGCTTCGGGGGTGAGCCGCTGCCAGCGGAGCAAGAAGCGCATGAAGTCGGCGGCGCTGACGGGCTCGATCTCCTGACGCAACCGGTCGAGCGTGTACCGATGGATGCGCGCGAGCAGCCGGCGCTCGCACCACTCGAGCTGCGCGACGCCGGGCGTGAACTGGCCCCGCAGCACGAATCCCTCGTGCTCGAGGGCGCCGAGCGCGAAGTCCACGTCGGACGGGGGCACGCCGAGCGCCGCGGCGATCCCGTCGGCCGTGGTGGGCCCCACGACCTCGAGCCGGCCCCGCACCAGTTCCCGCAGGGCGTCCTCCCGGGTCCACGTCCTGGCGCGGTCGCGCTCGGGCACCACGACCGCCGGCTCGTACCGAGTACCAGCGAATGCAGCCTCAATTAGAGGCACGCGCTCCGTGGCGATCCACAGCCGGGGCTCTCGCAGCAGGGCGGCCGCGCGTCCGGCCCGCGCCAGCTCCTCGAACCACACGTGCGATTCCGCATTCCGCATTCCGCATTCCGCACTCGTCAGGGCGCCGCTGACGAGTAACGCATCGTGGAGTTCGTCGGCGGAGCGGGCGTCCGGCCATGCTTCGTCTCTCACGCGATCGATCGCCACCTGATCGAGCCGGCCGAGCTCTTCCGCCGTCTTCACGTCGAGGCCGCGGCGCGTGATCACCGCCTGGGTGCGGCGCTCCTCCAGCGGGGCGTCGTCCAGGAACGCGTAGGGCTTGGCGTTGATCACCTCGTGCGACAAGGGCGACGGCTCGGTCGTGTCGCGCGCCACCAGCTGGCAGCGCCCGGCTTCCATCTCCTCGAGCACCCGCTTCAGGCCCGGGAAGTCCATCGCTTCGAGCAGGCAGTCCTGGATGGTCTGCTGCACCAGCGGATGGTCGGGAATCTCGCGATCGCCCACCAGGTTCTCCGGACAGGCGAGCTGATCGGGGAAGACGGCGGCCACCAGGTCCTCCGCCTCCATGCGCTGGAGCGGCGTGGGCACTTTCTTGCCTCCGCGGGCGCGCAGCACCGCCAGCGCGCGAGTCGCGTTCCAGCGCCAGCGCGTGCCGAACATCGGCGCGTCGAGCATGGCCTGCACCAGCAGCTGTTCGGCGGTGGCCGGCTTGAGGTACTGGAACACGTCGTCGAGCGGGAAGCTGTGGTGCGGCCCGAGCGAGATCACGATCGCGTCCTCGGTGGCGGCCGCCTGCAGCTCGAAGTTGAAGCTGCGGCAGAACCGCTTGCGCAAGGCCAGGCCCCAAGCGCGGTTCACCCGGCTCCCGAACGGCGCGTGCAGTACCAGCTGCATCCCGCCCGCTTCGTCGAAGAAGCGCTCCAGCACCAGCGTCTGCTGTGTGGGAATGACGCCGAGGATCTTGTGCGACGCGTCGAGGTACTCGACGATCTGCCGCGCCGCGGCCTCGGGCAGGCCGGGGATCTCCGCGCCGAGCCAGGCGATCGCGTCCCCCGCATTCCCCAGCCGGCCCGCGATGTCCTGACGCAGCCGCGAGACCTGCACCGACAGCTCGGGGGTGCGCCCGGGTGCTTCGCCGGTCCAGAAGGGGATGGAGGGCGGCTGCCCCTGGGCGTCCACCACCCGCACCTGGCCCGATTCGATCTTCTGGATCAGGTACGAGCTGTTGCCCAGCTGGAAGATGTCGCCCGGCATGCACTCGATGGCGAAGTCTTCGTTGAGCGTGCCGACGAACGTCTCGGTCGGCTCGAGAATCACGCGATAATCACCGACGTCGGGGATCGCGCCCCCCGAGGTGAGCGCGGCCAGCCGCGCCCCTCGCCGGGCCTTGAGGCGCCGATTCACACCGTCGTAATGCACGTACGCGCCGCGGCGGCCGCGCCGGGTCGTGAACCCGTCAGCCAGCATCTGCACCACCGCATCGAAGTCCTTGCGCGCGAGACCGCGGTACGGGTAGGCTCCGCGCGCCAGCTCGTAGAGCGCGTCTTCGTCCCACTCCTCGCACGCCACCGCCGCGACCACCTGCTGCGCGAGAATGTCGAGCGGGTGGTCGGGGATGATCAGCCGGTCGAGCTCGCGCTCGCGCGCCGCCCGTAGCAGCGCCGCGCACTCTATCAGCTCGTCGCGCGACAGGGGGAACACGCGTCCCTTGGGGACCGCGGCCAGGTGATGGCCCGAGCGGCCCACGCGCTGCAGCAGCGTGGCGATCGAGCGGGTGGAGCCGATCTGGCACACGAGATCCACCGCGCCGATATCGATGCCCAGCTCGAGCGAGGCGGTCGCCACCAGCGCCTTGAGCTTCCCCCCCTTGAGGCGCGTTTCCGCGTCGAGCCGCTTTTCCTTGGAGAGGCTGCCGTGGTGCGACGTGACCTGGTCCGCGCCCAGGCGCTCGGACAGATGCAGCGCCAGCCGCTCCGCCAGCCTCCGGGTGTTCACGAACACCAGCGTCGTGCGGTGCTCCGAGATCAGCTGCACCAAACGCTCGTAGATCTCGTCCCATACCTCGGCCGCCATGACCGCCTCGAGCGGCGACGACGGGATCTCGATCGCGAGATCGAGCGTGCGGGCGTGGCCGGAGTCGATGATGCTCGGGCCTCGGGAATCGGGACTCGGGACTCGAGGGGTGCCGACCAGGAACTGGGCGATCTCCTCGATGGGCTTCTGCGTGGCCGAGAGCCCGATGCGTTGGAGGCGACGGCCGGCCAGGTGCTCCAGCCGCTCGAGCGTCAGCGCGAGGTGGCTGCCGCGCTTGTCGCGCGCCACGGCGTGAATCTCGTCCACGATCACGGTCCGGAGGCCGCGCAGCATCTCGCGCGCGCGCTCCGAGGTGAGAATGAGGTAGAGCGATTCGGGCGTGGTCACGAGGATGTGCGGCGGTCGCCGCACCATCTCCTGGCGCGCCGGCGCCGGTGTATCGCCGGTCCGCACCAGGGTGCGGATCTCCACGTCGGGGAGACACAACCCTTCCAGCGTGTGGCGGATCTCCGCCAGCGGCTCGGCCAGGTTCTTCTGGACGTCGTTCGAGAGCGCCTTCAAGGGCGAGACGTACACCACCTGCGTCCCGTCGCCGAGCGTGCCGTCGAGCCCCTGGCGGAGCAACGAATCGATCGCCGCCAGGAAGGCGGCGAACGTCTTGCCGGATCCCGTGGGCGCCGCGATCAGGGCGTCCCGCCCGGCCTGGATCAACGGCCACGCGCGCCGCTGTGGCTCGGTCGGCTCGCGGAAACGCGACGCGAACCAGCGCTCGATGGCGGGGTGGAAGCCGGCGAGGGACATACCCGAAATATGGCTCGGTTAACCCCGGGGCGGCGCCCTGGGGTCAGCCGCCCGGAATCCCCTCGAGCGTCAGTCCCCGCGCCGCCGCGATCCGCTCTATCGTCTCGCCGATCTTGTTGTTGGGCGTGGACGCACCGGCGGTGACGCCGACGGTCAGCGGGCCCGGCGGCAGCCACGCGGTCACGCGCCGCTCGGCATGAGCGCCCACGGGGCGAAACCGGATGGCGTCCGCGGCGGGATCGATGCACGCCGCGTCTTCGATGTGATAGGTGAGCACCTTCTCCTGGCAGATGGCCGCCAGGTGGGTGGTGTTGCTCGAGTTGTATCCGCCGATCACCACCATCACGTCGAGCGGCTCCGCGATCAGCTTCAATACCGCGTCCTGGCGATCCTGCGTGGCCGAGCAGATGGTGTCGAAGGTGCGGAAATGCTCGGGCACGGCTGCGTCGCCGTACCGCTTGGCCAGCGCCTTCCTGAGCTCCGCCGCGATGGCGAGCGACTCGCCCGACAGCATCGTGGTCTGATTGGCGACGCCCACACGGACGAGATCGCGATCCGGGTCGAACGCGGGGGACATTCTTCCGTCGAACAGACCCATGAACCGCTCGCCGCTCCCCACGCCCTCGATGAACGCGCACACCTCGCGCGCCTCGGCCATGTCCCGCACCACGAGATACCTGCCACCCGGGTAGCGGGTGACCTGGCTGCACGTCGCCTTGGTCTCCTCATGATAATGCTTGCCATGGATGATGGCGGTGAACCCGTCCTTGGCGTACGACTCGACCCGCTTCCACACGTTGAGGACGGAGCCGCAGGTGGTGTCCACCACCACGCACCCGATCGCGCGCAGCCGCTCGAAGTCCTGCACCGTGACGCCGAACGCCGGCAGCAGCACGACGTCGCCGGCGGTGACGCTCCCGAAGTCGAACTCGCCGCCTTCGGGCCGATGCAGGAACTCGACGCCCATAGCCCGTAGCTTGGCGTTGACGTGGGGATTGTGGATGATCTCGCCGACCAGGAGCAGCCGACGGCCGGGGAACTTGGTGCGGGTCTCGTAGGCGTACTCGACAGCGCGGTCCACACCGTAGCAGAAGCCGAACTCACGCGCGAGCTTGAAGCTGAGGTCACCGAGCGTGAGGGCGTACCCCTGGGCGCGGATCCGGTCCACCACCCGGCTGTGGTAATCGGCGGCCAGGGCGCCTTCGATGTCGCCCTTGAGGCCGAATCCGCGCCGGAAGTAAGTCTGCTCCACGGCGTCAATCTAACCGGACGCTGGACCCCGCGCGCACGGCGTCCATGACGCGCTGCACGGCCCAGCCGTCGTGGAACGTGGCAGCCGTTCCCGTGGCGGGCCGCCCTTCCAGCACGGCGACCAGATCCCGCATGAGCCGCACGAACGAGCGGGCCCACATGTTGTTCGGCGTGGTTCGCTCCCACAGCTCGTCCGTCGCGCTGGCGTCGGCGAGCGGCGCGCCGGGACGGCCGATTTCGAGACGCGTCTCGCCGGTCAGGACCAGCGTGCCGTCTCGCCCGGTCAGCTGGCCAAAGTGGCCCGGGCCGTGCCCGGACATGGTGGTGAGCGTGATGGTGGCGATGACGCCGCTCGCGAGCCGCAGCACACAGCTTGCGTAGTCGTCCGCGGTCACGGCGCGTCGCACGCCCTGCTCGTCGACGCGGGTCGGCACGAGCGTCGCCGTCCGGCCGCTCGCCTCCACGACCTCGCTCGCCGTCCAAAAGCGGCACAAATCGATGAGATGGGAGCCGACGGCGCCCAGGATGCCGCCGCCGCGCGCGGCGTCGTACCACCAGGTCCAGGGCGCGTCGGCGGCCTGGGGACGGCCGTCGCCCCGCAGGTACGGCCGCAGCACCAGCTCCAGGTGCAGCAGGGGACCGATCGCCCCCTCGCGCAGCAGCCGCAGCGCCGCGACGCGGTTCGGCTCGTAGCGCAGCTCGTGGTCGATGCGCGCGAGGCCCGGGCTGCGCTCCGCCACCTCGACCATGCGGGCCGCCTGGCGCGTGTCGAGCGCCATGGGCTTCTCGCACAGCACGTGCTTCCCCGCTTCGAGCGCCGCGATCGCCTGGCGCGCGTGGCAGTCGGGGGTGGACGAGACCAGCACCAGATCTACGTCGCTCGCGCGGGCCAGCTCTTCCCCGCCGCCGAAGGCGTGCGGGATAGCGAACTCGGCGGCGACCGCGCGGGCGCGCTCCATGCTGCCACTCGCGATTGCCGTGACCGTCACTCCCGGCACGAGGCGCAGCGCCGGGAGCTGGACCCGGCGGGCGAACCCGGTGCCGATGATCCCGATGCGCACGCTCACAGCTGGGAGCGGCACGAGACGGTGTCCACGCCGACCGGCACGGCGTCGAACGTCGCCTCGACTGCCATGCGCGTCGCCGTCAGGGTTTCGCCGCCGGTGCCCCGGGCCACGAGCGCGACCACGCTGTCGGCCCGCGTGACCCAGACCGTGCCGCTGTCGAGCGGTGCGCCGCGCGCCGCGTCAGCGAGCATGAAGCGCACGCCCACCGTCGCGCCCCGGGGAGTCAGCGTGTCGCCGCGCTGCAGCAACGGCCACGTGCCGATCGTCAGCGAGTCCGCGGTGCGCAGCCACACCACGACGCCGTTGCCGCCGTTCACGCCCTGGAGCAGGATGCCGCCGCGGATCTGTCCGTGGGGACCGCTGCAGCGAGACGCGCGCACCGGCGCGTCGATCCGCACGGTGTCCTTGCCCTGCCGCGTCAGGATCACATGGACGCGCGGCTCGTGGCGGGGCGGCCGGCACCAGGCGGTGCCGAGCACGCTGAGGGCGAGCGCAGCGGCCCCCCGGCCCTTCAGGCGGGTGCCCCCCTCCCCTTGTCGGGCGGCGACGGCACGCCCAGCAGAGCGCGGGCGGCCGTGGGGGTGAGCGTATGGGGGGCGAGCGCCTGCACGAGCCCCGCCGGCAGCGGCTCGGGACGAAGTCGCTTGCGGTCCACACACACGAGCACCATCCAACCGGCGGCGCCGAGCACGGTTGGGCCGTCGCGCAGCACGTCGAAGTTGAGGGTCATGGACTTGGTCCCCACGCGGCCGACGTAGGTCGCTACGCGGAGCCGGTCGTCGAGGCGGGCCGGCCAGTAGAACTCGCTATGGACGGCCTTGCGGGGGAGGAAGATGTCATAGCGGTCGAATACGCGGGCGTACGCCAGGCCACACGCGCGGAATAGCTCCGTCTCGGCGATCTCGAAGAAGCGGACGTAGGAGCCGTAGAAGATGATCCCGGCGAAGTCCACGTCGGACCAGCGGACGTATTCCTCGATGACGTAGGGCGTGGCCGGCATCGCGTCCCGCACGGTGGGAGCCGAGCGGGAAGCTAGACGGCGCGAAACGCCGACGCCAGGATCGAACGGAGGGGCGGCGCGCTCTAGGCGCGCGCGCCCGTCACGTGGCCAGCCTGCCCGGTGGGTCGCAACCCGTAGGCGCGCAACCGGCGCCACAGGGTGGTACGGCTGATCCCGAGCCGACGGGCGGTCTCGGCCAGCTTGCCGTGCGTGACCTCGAGGGTATCGAGGATGGCCTGCCGCTCGCGCTCGGCCAGGGTGTGGCCGTGATCGCCCTCCGGCAGGAACACCGCCTCGCCGAGCTCCATGGAGCCCTGCTTCAAGGTGCGCGCGCGGCCGCCGAACGCCATGAGCCGCTCGCGCAGGTGATCACCGCGATGTGCGGCGCCATCCCCGAGCCCTTCGATCACGCGACGGGCCCGCTGGTTCGCGTACAGCATCCGACCGTACGGGTCGAACACCACGACCCCCTCGCCGAACGTTTCCAGCACCGCCTGACCGAGCGGTGCGAACGCCGGCTGGGGTGGGAGACTGGGATTCTTCTCTCTCGCTGACATACGTCCTTGCATAGCCGTGGTCCCGGGTCAAAGTTCCAGAGAGCACCGACCCCAAAAGAAGTGACCCGCGACACGCGGCGACGTCACACCCCCGGGGCCGGCGCTGCGCGCCTCATTCGAGGAATGTCCCCCGCCCGGAATACGACCGAGAGGGTTGTGGCGTTGCTGTGACACCCGGGTAGGGCGTTAACTCGGGTGCTAGCGCCGCCGTCCCCGCCTGCCCCCTCGCACCAGGCGCTGCCGCTCCCCGCGCGACAGTCCGCTCAACCCGCGACGCAGCTCATCGAGCGAGTCCGAGCGCAGCGCCTCGCGCTTGCCCCGCAGCACGGTAAACCGCAGCGGGCGATCGAACGGCGGCACGTCGGCCGGCTGAAGTCTCCTAGCCTGGCCTTCCTTGAGGCGCAGGCGAACGACCCCCACGCCCCGCTCGACCTCGTAGTCCACGGGGACCCGGTCGCCGTACAGGTGCACGGACGATGGCAGCGCCTCGAGCGTGCGCCGGTCGTCTGCGGGAATCATGGCGTCGACGTCGAGCGTGAGCCGGGTGCCGAGAAACGCCTCCCACGACGCGACGCGCGCGAGCTGCGCGGCGAGCCCGGCCGCGACCTGCTCCGTGGCGGCCGCGGCGAGCCGGCCGCCCGAGCGGCGCCAGTAGAACCCCAGGCGCTCGAGCGCCCGCCGCAGCCGCCCCTGGTCGGGGTGCGGGGTCTCGCCGCCGAGCAGCGCCTCGACCAGGGCGGTCCGCGCGGCGTCCGCGAGCTCGGCAGGGAACGGGTTGGCCAGGGGCTCGACATCGCGCTCGAGCACGAAGCCGAAGTACTCGACGGTGCGGACCACCATGAGGCCCTCGCGCCGCCGCAGCCGTTCGAACACCACCGTGGGGGTGCCGCGGCGCGCATAGCGCCGGATGGCGCGCTCGGGAAGCGCCGTGCCCTCGATGCTCGCGCGTGGCACGCCGAACCGGTCCGCGAAGTACCGCAGCGTGCCTGCGACCGCCCCCCAGCTGCCGCACACCGAGCTGCGGCTCACGCGCGCCTCGCGCCCGTCCGCCGTCTCTTCGTCGATCACCAGGTCGAACGGCATGATCTTGGCCACGACGTCCGCGAACGCCCCGAGCGTCTTGTCGCCGGCGTAGGGCAGCCGCTCGGGAAGCGGGAGCTCGAGCTGGCGATACACGGACGCCGTGCCGAGCGCCACGTCTTCGATCGCCTTGACGAGCACGCCGCGCCCCTCCGCCCACGTGTCGACGCTGTCGCGGAACAGATGGCGCGGCAATCCATAGACTTCGCCGGGGTAGCCGTGCTTGTTGACCGCCTCGGCGTACACGTTGTAGGCGGTGAGATGATCGCTGCCCGAGAGCACCAACCCGCGCAGATCCCGTTCCTCCCGCGTCATGCGGTGCAGCGACTCGATGTTGGCGGCGACCGCCACCATGGGAATGAGCTCGGCGTCGGCATGGTACAACAGCTCGCCCCACGGCCGCTCCACCGGCATCGCCTCCACCTCGCGGCCGTAGCTCGTGAGCCGACCGTGCTCGATCAGGCCGCGTCGGGTGAGGAGCTCCACCGCGTCGCGATACGCCTTGCGGTCGAGCGGCACCGGCAGGTCCAGGTCGCCCGCGTCGACGCCCAGCGCCGCGCAGGTGATGGCCACGCGCTCCGCATCGCCGGCGAGCTGGAACTCGGGAGGCGTCGGCTCGAGCTGCTCGAACACCACGTCCCGATCGCTCAGGATATAGACCTCGCCCGCGTCCACTCGCCCGTGCACCCGGCCCGCCATTTGGAGGATTTCGTTGGCGCCGAGGTAGAGACGGGTGAGCACATTGCGGCCGCGCTCCACCACGTTGGCGTAGCGCGCGTCGTAGATCACTACTGTGTCGAGGCCGCGGATGTTGAGCGCCGACTGCCCGGCCGCCGTCATCGCCAGGAGAAACGGCCGTCGCACCTGACCATCGAGGAAGGGCCGGATCACCCGGATCGGCTCGCCGCCGTGGTAGAACGCCGTCGGGAGTCGCTGCCAGCGGCTGCCGAGCTCCTTCGCGATCTGCTCGACCTCGGCGCGAGTGGGCACGAACACCGCTACGCCGCGCCGCTCGTGCAGCACCCGCTTCATGAAGCGGTCGTCGAGAAACTCGAGCGGCTGCTGCGCCAGCACACGCACGCGGGCGGCCTTGGCGGGGTCGAAGGCACGGGTTTCGAGCACCTCCACCGAGCCGAGGTAGCGGGCGTAAAACGAGGGGTCGACCGTCGCCGACAGCCACACGAAGCGGCACCCGGCCCGCTTCCCCAGCGCCAGGCACAGCTCCAGCTCCGCGGAGGTCTGATGGATCTCGTCCACCACCAGGGTGTCGCGCGTCGTGATCAGCCCGTCCTCGAACCAGCGGCGCGCGATGCCCGTGGTGACGATCACGACGTTCCAGGTCGGGGTTTCGGGCGTCGCCTCGCGCTCACGATTCACCACGCCGACCTTGAGCGGCGCGCCCAGCACGGTGGCGGCGATCGGCCGGATGGCGAGCGTCTTACCTGTGCCCGTCCCCGCGACGATGCCGAACCCGCGTCCCGAGGCCGCGAGGCGGCCGATATCGTCGCCGTGCTCGCGCGCGAGCAGCGTGTCGATCTCGAGGCCCATGGCCAGCTCGATCGTCTCGCACGCGGCGCGCGTCGGGGCGATCACGATGACCCGCCCGGTCGCGGGCTCGGCGGCAAGGAAGGCGGACGGATCGGGGGGAAGGAAGTGATCGCGAGACAGGCGCACGGTCGCAATATAGAAAGACGCGAAACGAAAAGCGGGAGGCGTGCGCGCCTCCCGCTGATCCATGGCTGCCCTGTCCCTTCAGTTACTCGTCGTCCCAGCGGTGCCGACGATGGTAGCGCCCCGTGTAGAGGCGCCGCACGAACAGCAGCGGCCGCCGGTGCCGGTAGAAGTAGGGGCGCCGCACGACGACGTACGCGGGGGGATAGTACGCGAACGGCCGGCCCACGACGATGATGCCGTGCACGAACGGTCGCGGGAGGCCGAACCCGACGGCCACGCTCACTCGCGTCTGCGCCATGGCCGGCGTGACGCCGAGTGCCAGCGCCAATCCGATCGCCCAGATCATGTGTTTCATAGGTCACCTCCGTGGCTGCGGCCTCCGCTTGGAAAGGCCGTGCCACGGCTCGAGCCGTCGCGCTAACGGCTGCTGCCGACGGCAGTTGGGGCTTGCGGCGCGGCAGTGTCGCGGGCCAACGGCATGTCCCCTCCCGCGGTCAGCAGCGTCCCCGACGCTCAGCGCGCCGGCGGCGCGACCTGCTGCATCAGGCGCAGCACTTCTCCCGGCTCGGCGTGGCGGCCCAGCGTTTTTTTGGAGAAGATGCGGCGCCCATCCACCTCCACCTCGAACACGCCGCCCGATGACTGGATCAATTTCACGTCGGCGTGCGGATAGGTCTTACGGATTTCGGCCGCCAGACCGGCAGCCCGCGGCTCGTAATTTCAGACGACGCAGTATTCAATGGTGACACGCATGTCGTAAACGATAGTCGCGCTTGACAGGCCACGCCAAGGGGCCGACCTTGCTCGGGGCTTGCCATGAGTTCCCTCTCCCGCCTCAAGGCGTCGCCGGCTCTGCTGATACGCGCGCTGGTCGGGCTCGGCGCCGCCGCGGCGATCGCCGCCGCCGTGGCGAGTTTCGCGGCGGGACGTCCGGCGCTCGGAGCGGACGTCGCCGAAGAGCTGGTGGTGCTCGTGATCGTCGGCGCGCTGGCGCGGCGGTTCGGCATCGCCCTCCCCGGAAACGGCTTTACCTCCTATATCCTCGGGGTGATGGCGTATGCCACGCTCGACCGTGGCTGGCCGTTCGGCGTCATGGTCGGCCCGGTGGCGATGCTTCTGGGCGACGTGGCGTTGCGCCGGCTGCCGCTCGCCGCCGCGCTCGGTAATGCGGCGCACCTCACGGCGGGGGGAGCCGTGGCGGGGCTCGTGTACGAACGGCTCGGGGGGGCGACGGGGGCCGCGGCCATCGCGGCGGTGAACCTCCCTCCGCTCGTGATATTCCTGGTGCTGCTCCCTCTGGTCGTGAACGCGACGTTCTACGTGGAGCTCGCGCTGGGACGCTCGCTCGCCTGGGTCGATCCCCGACTGACGGCGCGCTGGGAGGCGGTCGTGTACGCCTGCTCCGCGGGCCTCGCGCTCGGCTGGCTCGCGCTGCTGCACGCCGGCGTCGACACCGCCGTCTTCGCGGCGATCGGCGTGGGGCTCGCGGGCGCCACAGCGGCGACGCTCTCGGTCGTCCGCCGCGGTGTCCGGGCGGACGAGCTGGCCCTGATCCAGGGGCTGGGCCAGGCGATCGCGCGGGACATCAGCCTCGCGAAGAGCTTTCCGCGGATCCAGGAGCTGGCCCGCCGGCTGGTGGCGTGGGAGCGCATGGGGTTCGCCCGCTACGACGCCACGACCAACGAGATGGAGATCATCGCCGACACCGCCGCCACGCCCGGGGGCACGTTTCGTTACGACGCCGACGCCGGGCTCACGGGTGAAGTGCGCCGGCTGCGGCGTCCGGTGGTGGCGCGTGCGCTCGCACGTCAGCAAGTGGTGACGACCGGGCGGGAGCAACCGGGATCGGAGGTGCTGGTGCCGCTGTATCACGCCGCGCAACTCGTCGGCGTGTGGAGCGTGCGTCACTCGGATCCGGCCATGTACCGCGATTCCGACGGCGACTTGCTGGCCCTGCTGGCGCCGCAGCTCGCGCTCATGCTCGCCATCGAGGGCTCGGTCCAGCCCGTCGTGGGCGCGTCCGACCGCACCAGCGCCTACATGCAGACCCTCACCGCGACGACCCAGCAGATTCAAGCGTCGAGCGAGGAGGTGGCTGCCACCGCCCGCCGCGCCAGCCAGGGCGCGGCGCAGGCCGCCGGCCTGGTGAGCGCGCTCGCCCGCGAGGCGACGGAACTGGCGCAGCACGCCGGTGAGGTCGCCGCCGCGGGCGACGAGACCCGCGCATCGGGCGCGCAGATGGAGCAGACGACGGAGAAGATCCGGCTCGCCACCCAGGCGGCGGTGCGCCGGCTCTCGGACCTCGGCGTGACCACCGAAGAAAGCGCGCGCGAAGTGCTCCGCTTGCGCGACGTGGCCGAGCAGGTCGAGAAGTTCTCGGAAACGATCGGTTTCATCGCGAATCAAACGAACCTGCTGGCGCTCAACGCGACGATCGAAGCGGCCCGCGCCGGTGTGCACGGCCGCGGCTTCGCGGTCGTGGCCGACGAGGTGCACAAGCTCGCCGAGGAAAGCGGTCGCGAGGCCCGCAACGTCGGCAAGTCGGCGCAGGGCACGCGCCGCGCGCTGGACCGCGCGGCACAGCTGCTCGAGCGCCTCCGGGGCGACCTGGGAGAGGTGGTCCAGGGATCGACGGACTGGGTCCACGACCTGACCCGGATCGCCGAAGCGGCAGCCGGTACGGCGCGCGCGGGCAAGCGGGTGGCGGAACTGGCGCACGGTATCCGCGAGCGGGCGAGCACGATCGGCCGGTCGCTCGAGCAGGCGAAGGGCGGTGCGCACTCGTCCACACAGGAAGCGGAAGCGGTCGCCGCCGCCGCCGCCGAGCAGCTCCATGCGATCGAAGGACTGGCGCGCGGGGCCGCCGAGCTGGCGGCCCTCGGCGACCAGCTCGCCAAGGCCGTGCGGTTCGTCCGCGGGGAAAACGGACGCCAGTAGAGCGTGATGCGCGTCACGCTGAAACGGCCTCCGGGGTTTCAAACCGGAGGCCGAATTGTTACCGTAGTGCGACCTCAGGGAGGGATCGGCCGCCGATGCGCACGCTGGGGATCGTCCTCGTCTCGGCAACAGTGCTGGCCGGCGCTCCGGCCAGCCTCGCCGCGCAGCGCGCGCATCAGTTCGAGCTCGGGGCGTTCGCGTCGCTGACGCGCTACGACAACCTGTTCGATCTCGACAACCAGGTCGGCGGTGGCGGCCGCCTCGCGTACTTCTTCAACAACGTCGTGAGCGCCGAGCTGGACGGCGGCTATCAGAGTCTCACGCCGCGGATCGGCGGCACCTCCCCCACGCTCGCCGTCGGCGCGGCGAGCCTCGTGCTGAATTTCGGCGGCGCGCGGAATCTCTTCTACATCCTGGGCGGCTATTCCCGCCTCGACTACGAGCAGGCCGCACCCTACCGCTTTACCGACAACGCGATCCACGGCGCGCTGGGCGACCGGGTGTTCCTGGGCGACCGTGCCGCGCTGCGGGTGGAAGTGCGGGGGATCTATGCCCCCAACACGGGCTTGCCCGGCGCCGATTGGGCCGGACATGTCGTCGGGTCGGTGGGGCTATCGGTCTTCGCCGGCGGCGGCCCGGCCACCGACTCCGACGGGGACGGCGTGCCCGACCGGCGCGACGCCTGCCCCAACACTCCCGCCGGGGCGACGGTCGACGCGCGCGGCTGCCCGTCCGACTCCGACGGCGACGGCGTGCTCGATGGTCTGGACCGCTGCGCCAACACGCCGCGCGGCGCGCACGTCGATGCCTCCGGCTGCCCCCTCGACTCGGACCACGACGGTGTGCTCGACGGCATCGACCAGTGCCCCGACACGCCCGCCGGCGCCACGGTCGACGCGCGGGGCTGCCCAGCGGACGCGGACCGCGACGGCGTGTTCGACGGCATCGATCAATGCCCCAATACGCCGGCGGGCGCCATGGTGGACAAGGCCGGCTGCCCCCTCGACTCGGACCTGGACGGCGTCCCGGACGGCATCGACAAGTGCCCCAACACGCCGCCCGGTGTGGAAGTCGACAGCGTGGGCTGCCAGCGGTTCAAGGACTCGGACGGCGACGGCGTCGACGACACCAAAGACAAGTGCCCCAACACGCCGCACGGCACACGCGTGGACGCCGCCGGGTGCCCGATTCTGTTCACGCCCGAGCGCACGCCGGTCATCCTGCGCGGCGTGATCTTCGAAACGGGCAAATCGGCGCTCAAGCCGGAGTCGTTCACGGTCCTCGACATCGTCGCGCAGTCGCTCCAGGCGAATCCCGACATCCGCATCGAGATCGCCGGGTACACGGACAACACCGGATCCGCCACGACCAACGCCCGGCTGTCGCAGGCGCGCGCCGAGGCGGTGCGGGCGTATCTCGCGACGCGCGGCGTCGCACCCAGTCGCATGGTCGCCAAGGGCTACGGGCCGGCGAATCCGATCGCGCCCAACACGACCGCGGCGGGACGTACGCAGAACCGGCGCGTCGAGCTGCACCAGCTGCCATGAGACGGATCGCGCTGCTGGCGGGCGCGCTCGCGCTCGGCGCGCGCCCCCTCGCAGGGCAGCGCGCCGGGCAGTTCGAAGCCGGCGCGTTCGCCTCCTATACGCGCTACGATCCGGCGTTCGGCCTCGGGCAGAAGCCGGGCGGCGGTGTCCGGCTGGGCTATTTGCTGAACAACTTCGTCGGCATCGAAGCGGACGTGCTGTTCCAGCCCGAGTACACGGTGACCCCGCCGGGCGGGACCGCCAACACGCTGCAGCCCCTGATCGCCGGTGCGTCGCTCGTGGTCAACGCGCTGCACGCCCCCCGGCTCACCGTCTATGCGCTGGGCGGCTATACATTGCTCGACTTCGGAACGCGCGCGCCGTACCATTTCACCGACAATGCCGTGCACGCCGGCGCCGGCATCCGTCTGTTTCTCACCAATCGCATCGCCCTGCGCCTCGAGGGCCGGGCGATCGTCACGCCGAGCACCCAGTCGAACTTCGGCTTCAACTCGGTGACCCACTATCTCGGCACCGCCGGCCTCTCGGTGCTGCATCTCGGTACCGTGCGCAAGGACTCCGACGGCGACGGCGTGCCCGACAGCAAGGACGCCTGCCCCGGCACCCCGGCTGGCGCCGTCGTCGATCAGCGCGGCTGCCCCCTGGACGCCGACCAGGACGGGGTGCCCGACGGGCTCGACAAGTGCCCGGGCACGCCCGCCGGCGCCCACGTCGACGCCACCGGCTGCCCCACCGACGCCGACGGCGACGGAGTTCCCGACGGGCTCGACCAGTGCCCCAATACCCCGGCCGGCGTCAAGGTCGACGCGAAGGGCTGTCCTATCGATTCCGACGCCGACGGCGTCCCCGACGGCGTCGATCAGTGTCCCAACACGCCCGCGGGCGTCGCGGTGGACGCCAACGGGTGCCCCATGGACGCCGATGCCGACGGCGTGCCGGACGGCCTCGACAAGTGTCCCAACACCCCCAAGGGCGCCACGGTGGACGCCAACGGGTGCCCGCTCGACTCCGACTTGGACGGCGTGCCGGACGGCATCGACCAGTGCCCCAATACGCCCGCCGGCACCAAGGTCGACGCCACCGGCTGTCCTCTCCCCGTCGAGGCCGTCAGGGCCCCGACCGCTCAGGCCGCGCCCGCCGCGCCCGCCAAGTGCCCGCCGGCGCCGCCGGGAAGTCAGGTGGATGCGAACGGCTGCCTGGTGCTGTTTGCGCCCGAGCCAGCGCGACCGACCGCGCCGGGGGCGCCCGCGCCGCGGCCCACGCTCATCCTGCGGGGCGTGAACTTCGAGACCGGCCGGTCGGTGCTGACGCGCGACTCGTACCTGGTGCTCGACGCCGTTGCGGCGTCGCTGGTGGCGAATCCAGAGATCCGCATCGAGGTGGGGGGCTACACGGACAGCACCGGGACGAAGTTCTCGAACCTGCGCCTGTCGCAGGCGCGCGCGGCCGCCGTGCGGTTCTACCTGGCGCGCAAGGGGGTAGCGCCGGTGCGCATGGTGGCCAAGGGATACGGCGCGTCCGGCTACGTCGCGCCCAACAGTACCGCGGCGGGGCGGGCGCAAAACCGTCGCGTGGAGCTGCACAAGCTGCCCTGACGGCGGTGGTCAGACGGGGCGCGCCTCGATATCTTGGCCCCCCCATGAGGCACGTCCCGCTGCTCGCGTTGTGCGCGCTCGCCGCCATTTCGCTGCCCGCGCCGTGCTGGGCGCAACACCGCCCGTCCCCTGCCCGACGACCGGCCCCGGCCGGCCGCCGGCCCGCGCCCGCCGCCGCGCCCCGCATCCCACCACCGCGCGCGGTACTCGGGTTCGAGCCGGGCGACGATCGCAAGCTCGCCGACTGGCCGACGCTGGTGCGCTATTACCAGGCGCTCGCCAAGGCGAGCGACCGCGTCCGCTACCACGAGCTGGGGCACACCACGCTGGGCGCGCCGTTCGTCGCGCTCGCGATCTCGAGCCCCCAGAACCTGCGGCAGCTGGATCGGTACCGGGAGCTCAACGCGAGGCTCGCCGACCCCCGCAGCGCCAGACGCCCGCAGGACCTCGAGGAGGCGCTGAGGACCGGGAAGACCATCGTCCTTATCACGTCGGGGATTCACTCCAACGAAGTCGGCGGGCACCTGACGCCGGCGCTCCTCGCCTACCGGCTCGCGAGCGACACCGGCGCCGCCACCCGGGCGATCCTCGACAACGTGATTCTGTGGCTCGTGCCGTCGCTCAATCCCGACGGCGTCACGATCGTGGCCCGCTGGTACGGCCGCACGCTCGGGACCCCGGCCGAGGGCAGCGACCCGCCCGAGCTGTATCACGCCTACGTCGGACACGACAACAACCGCGACTGGTACGCGTTCACGCAGATCGAGACGCAGCTGGTCGTGGACTCGATCCACAACGCGTGGCATCCACAGATCGTCCACGACATCCACCAGCAGGACAGCGATGGATCGCGCCTCTTCCTGCCGCCCTACCTCGACCCGATCGAGCCCAACGTCGACCCCCTGCTGGTGGACGGCGTGAATGCCCTCGGCACGGCGATGGCGTGGGAGCTGGCGGGCGAGGGGAAGACGGGCATCGCCGTCAACGCGATTTACGACGCCTGGACGCCGGCCCGCGCCTATCAGCATTACCACGGCGGCGTGCGCATCCTGTCCGAGGCGGCCAGCGCGAACCTCGCATCACCCATCGAGGTGCCCTTCGAGCAGCTGGCCACTCGCGCGCGCGGCTTCAATCCGCGGGAGCGCAGCTGGAATTTCAGCCATCCCTGGCCGGGCGGACGCTGGACGCTGCGCGACATCGTGAGCTACCAGACCGACGGAGCCTACGCCCTGCTCCAGAACGCGGCGCGCTACCGGGACCGATGGCTCGCCAACTTTCTCACGGTCGGGACACGAGCCGTGCGCGGCTGGCGCGGCTGGCCCTACGCGTACGTCATTCCCCGCCAGCATCAGGACTCGATCGGGCTCGTGACCCTGCTCGGCATTCTGCACCGCGGCCAGGTAGAGATCCGCACCGCGCTGCACCCCATCGCACTCGGCGGGCAGCGGTTTCCCGCCGGGAGCTACGTCGTGGTGCTGCGGCAGCCTTATGCCGCATTCGCGAAGACGCTGCTCGAACCGCAGCGCTATCCCGACCTGCGGCTCTATCCCGGCGGCCCGCCGCTCCCGCCGTACGACGTCACCGCCCATACGCTGCCGCTCCTGATGGGCGTGATCGCCGTCCCGGCCCACGACTCGCTCCACATCGGCCTCTCGGCCCCCGTCGAGCCGCCGACCGCGAGCCCCAACTACGCTGGCTTCGCCGGCCCGGATGCCCCCCGCGTGGGACTGTACCGCTCGTACACCGCGCCGATCGACGAGGGGTGGACGCGCTGGGTGTTCGACACCTGGAAGGTGCCATATACCGCGCTGGTCGATTCGGTCGTACGGGCGGGCAAGCTGCGGGTGGCGTTCGATGTCATCGTGCTGCCCGATCAGTCGCCCCACGAGCTGCTGGAGGGCGTCCCGCACGAGTATCCCGCCCCATATCCGGGCGGCCTGGGCGAAGACGGCGTGAAGGCGCTGCGCCAGTTCGCGGAGGAAGGGGGCACCCTGGTCGCCCTGAACGACGCGAGTCGCTTCGCCGTGCAACAGCTGCTGCTGCCGGTGCGCAACGTGCTGGAAGGTGTGGCCGATGACGAGTTCTACGCGCCCGGGTCGATCTTCCGGCTGGAGCTCGACCCGAGCGAGCCCATCGCCCGGGGCATGCCGGCCCAGAGCATCGCCTGGTACGAGGGCGGCCCCGCGTTCGAGGTGCTCGACTCGAGCGCCGTCCGCGTGGTCGGCCGGTACCCGACCGATCCGGAGAAGGTGCTCTTGTCGGGGTGGGCATTGCACCCCGACCGCGTGGCGGGGCGGGCGGCGCTGGTGCAAGTCAGGGTGGGACAGGGCCGCGTCGTGCTGTTCGGCTTCCGACCGCAATACCGTGGCCAGAGCATCGCCACTTATCCGTTGCTGTTCAACAGCTTACAGCTGACCCCCAAGTGATGTGACTCACGTCTCTTGTTTGATTCCCACGCCGTTCCTATCGTGTAGCCCCTTATGGTTGTGGTCCGGCAGGCAGGCGTTCTCTTGCTGGCCGCGCTCATCTCGAGTCGCGGCCTTTTTGCGCAGGATGGCGCCGCACGGGACTCGCTCGACCAGGCCCCGGCGGTCGTGACCACCACGGCGGCTGACGAAGTGCAGGTGCTGCTCCGCCCCGTCGAAATCCGCTATATGCAGCAGGAAGACGTGCTGCTTCCGCGCGCCGCCAACATCAAGGGTTTGTACGTGAACGCCTGGGCGTTCGGGTCGTCCAAGCTGTGGCAGCTGGTCCGGCTGGCGGATGAGACCGAGGTGAACGCCTTCGTGATCGATGTGAAGGACGACACCGGGTGCCTCTTATACCCATCGTCCGTGCCGACCGCCCAGCAGATCGGCGCCAACAAGTGTGTGCGTGCCAAAGACGCGCGCGCCCGGCTCGACACGCTCGCGGCGCACGGCATCTACACGATCGCGCGTATCGTCGTGGCCAAGGACCCGCTGCTCGCCGAGCGCAAGCCGGCATGGTCGGTCAAGGAGCGCGACACGGGTGGCCTGTGGCGCGACCGGATCAACATCGCGTGGGTCGACGCCTACAACGATTCGGTGTGGATCTACTCCGCGGAGCTCGCCCGCGAAGCGGTGCGCCTCGGGTTCCAGGAGGTGCAGTTCGATTACGTGCGCTTCCCCGACGAGCCGCGCGAGCGCATGGCCACCGCGGTTTTCCCCTCCCACCGCCCGGGTGAGACCCAGCGGGAGGCGGTGCGTGCCCACGTGGCGCTCCTCAAGGATCGGCTGCGCCCGCTCGGGGTGCCGGTCACGTTCGACATCTTCGGGCTCACCGCGTCGGTGACGACGGGCGACTTGGGGATCGGGCAAGTGTGGGAGGATTTCGTGCGCGTGGCCGACGTGGTGCTGCCGATGGTGTATCCCAGCCATTACTATCGCGGGGCCTTCGGGTACGCGTGGCCCAACGGCCAGCCGTATCACATCGTGCGCAGCGCCCTCACCGACGCGCTGCAGCGCTCGCGCCCCCTGCCCGGCTCGGCGGAGATCCGGCCGTTCCTGCAAGCGTTCACACTCGGACGCCGGCTGCCGCGCTACACGGCGTTCGAGATCCGCGAACAGATCCGCGCGGCCGAAGACCTGGGGATTACCTCGTGGGTGCTGTGGAACCCTCGCAGCGTGTATCAGCGCGGCTCGCTGCGGCCGAAGAACGGCGCCGGCCCGACCGCCACGCCCGGTCTAACGGGGACCAGCGGGGGTCGCTAACGCGGGGGCTCGGCGAGTGCCATGCCCTCCTGCCACTCAGTGATGTAACCGGCAATCGCAGACGCGGCGACAGTATAGGGATTGGCGAGGTACAGCTGGCCCGGACCGGAGCGGCCGGGGAAGTTGCGGTTGATCGCGCTGATCGTCACCTCGTCCCGCGTCTTTGACACACCGGGACCCGCGTTGATGCAGGCGCCGCATGAGGGCTCGAGGAACGTCGCCCCCACCGTGCGGAACAACTCGAGGTAGCCCCGCTCCTCACAGTAGCGCTTGACGTCCTGCGAGCCGCACTGGATGTAGAACCGCACCCACGGCGCCACGCGCTCGCCGCGGGCCGCCGCCTGCTCGAGCACGCGCGCGTACATGTCCATGTCTTCCTTCTTGCCGGCAGTGCACGACCCCGCGTAGGCGATGTCCACGCGCACGCGCTCCGACTGCTCGATGGCACGACCGTTTCCCGGATCGCCGGGCAGCGCGATCATAGGCCGGATCGCGCTCGCGTCGATCTCGATCACTTCGCAGTACTCGGCGTCCGGATCACTGCAACCGCCGGCGCACAGCCGCTCCGCTTGAGCACGTGCCATGCTCCGGTACGCCATCAAGTACTCGACGGTCTTCTCGTCGGGCGCGACGTAGCCGGTGAACCCCCCCACCTCGGCGGTCATGTTGGTCATCGTGGCGCGCTCGTCGACCGACAGCGACTCGACAGCATCGCCACAGTATTCCACCAGTTTACCGATCGCCTGGCCGCTCTTCACATAGGGATGGCGCAGGATCTCGAGCATGAAGTCCTTCGCCGTGACGTTATCGGGTTTCCGCCCCCGCACCACTACTTTCACGGTCTCCGGAACCGTGAGGCGCACGTCCCTGGTGATCCAGGAGTTGAAGATCGCTGTCGTGCCGACGCCGAACGCGACGCACCCGACGGCACCGGCGTGCGGCGTATGCGAATCGCTGCCGATGATGATCATGCCGGGCTCGGCGTGACCCTCGAGGATTTTCGAGTGACAGATTGCCTCCGAGCCGTGGTGGCCGAGGCGTAGCTCGCCGTACAGCTTGATCCCCTGTTTTTCCGCGAAGGCCCGTTGTTTTTTTTCGAGCTGCAGGGCCACGTCGAGCAGGCCCTCCTTCACGCGCTCCGGCGTCATCGCCTCGCCCAGGAAGGTGAGGTGGTCGCGGAACATGAGGATGGAGCCGGGATCGTTCACGTTCTCGTCCGGGCCCACGAGCTGCTCGAAGAAGATGGCGGCCATGGGCGTGACGTACTCGTGGCTGAAGCGGATGTCGGTGACGACGAATCCTTCGTCGCCCGGCTTCACGGCCGGTACACCCACCTTGCCGCGCGAGGGGTCCACCACCCAGTGCCGGGCGAGGATCTTCTCGCCCAGGGTCATCGGGCGCGGCGGTGTGGCGGGGGGCGTGAGCACCACTGCCCCCTGCAGACGGGCGACGTTGAAGTTGAACAGGCCGCCATATTCAATGATGCCCCGCGTGATCTCACCCTCACCCGCGGTAAAGGCGCTGAGCGGGATCGCAGCGCCGCGCCGTACCTTGTCGAGCAGCGAAAAGTCGGTCGTGGTGAGCACACCCAGGTTCTGGCAGTTTTCCTTGTAGATGCGCTCGATGTTCTCCGCGACCACGAGCTTGATCCCGGCGCACATCTCCGCATAGGGGGACTGCTCGCGGGAGGACCCCTTCCCGCGCCGCTTGCCGCTCACCGAGGCGATGAACCCCCCGCGCTTTACCGCGCCGCGGCCGACCGGAAACTGCTCGCCGCACTTGAGCCCCAGGTAGGGGAAATCGCCCAGCGTCTCGTCGTAGTAGTAACAGATGTAGGCAGGAGTGATTTCGTCGGTGGAGATGTCGTCGCGCAGCGCGATCTCGGGACGCCAGGCGAGATCATCGCCCTCGAGCTGACGCCGCACCAGGTCGGGATCCACCGTGAGGAACAACACCCGTCCGGCGAGCCGCACATGATCGGGCCGCTTCTCGACTCGCCGGGAGCGCAACAGCTGCAGCATGCGCGAAAGATGACTCCTTGCCGAAGGTGGATCAAGCGGATTTTCTTCCCGACCCCCATCACGAGGATCGCACCCGATGCGCAGCGTCACTCTCGTCGCCGCCGCGGCCGCCGCCTGCGCCACCACGGCCCCCGCCCCCGCCCCTACTCCCACCGCGGTCACGTTTGCCCCGAGCGCGGCCGCGATGGACGCGCACCTCAAGTATCTCGCGGACGACCAGCTCGAAGGACGGGCGCCGGCCACGCGGGGCGGACGCCTGGCCGTCAAGTACATAGCAGCGCAGTTCGAGGCGATGGGCCTCGAGCCCGGGGCCGCCGACGGATCGTACTTCCAACCGGTGGCGCTGGTCGGGATGACGCCGCATCCGTCGCTGGTGTGGGGCAGGGGCGGCACGCCGCGCGCGCTCAAGTACCTCGACGACTTCGTTGCCTGGGCGGAGCGCCCGGAGAGCCACATCGTGGCCGACGGCGAAGTCGTCTTCGTGGGTTATGGCATCCAGGCCGTGGAGTGGCACTGGGACGACTTCAAGGACACGGACGTGCGGGGCAAAGTGCTGCTCATGCTCGTCAACGATCCCGGTCTTCAGGACTCGACGATTTTCAACGGCCGCGCCCTGACCTACTACGGGCGCTGGACCTACAAACTGGAAGAGGCGGCGCGCCGCGGTGCGGTGGGAGCGCTGCTGGTGCACACGACCGAGAGCGCCACCTATGGATGGGACGTGGTGCGCGGCTCGTGGTCGGTGGAGCAGTTCAAGCTCGATCGTCCGGCCGCGCAGAGCATCGCGTTCGCCGGGTGGGTGACGCACGACGCCGCTCAGGCGGCCCTCGGGCAGGCGGGCCTAAGCCTCGACTCGCTGACGCGGGCGGCCGCCCGGCGTGACTTCCGCCCGGTGTCGACCGGGTTGCACGTCGCGCTCGACCTCACAAGTGCCGTGCGTCACGTGCAGTCGGAGAACGTCGTCGCGAAGCTCCCCGGAAGCGACCCCACCCGGAGTCGCGAGGTGGTGGTGTTCACGGCGCACTGGGACCACAAGGGCATCGGACCGGCGGTAAACGGCGACTCGATCTACAACGGCGCGGAGGACAACGCCTCCGGGGTGGCGGCCATGCTCGGTGCCGCCGGAGCGCTGATGCAGAGCCAGTCCCGGCCGCTGCGCACGCTGTTGTTCGTCGCCACCACCGCCGAGGAGAGCGGCCTGCTCGGCAGCGAGGGGTACGTGCGCGACCCGCTCGTCCCGCTCGAGCGCACCGCCGCCGTACTCAACCTGGACGTGGTGAACGTGCGGGGCGCGACGCGGGACATCGACGCGCTGGGGATCGACCGCTCGACGTTGGGGAGCGTGTTCGAGCAGGCCGCGCGAGCGGAGTCGTTGAGCGTGGTGCACCAGCCCGACGTCCGCGGATCGTTCTACCGGTCCGACCACTTCCCGTTTGCCCGCGCCGGCGTGCCGGCGCTGTCGATCGAGCCGGGGGTGGACTTCGTGGGCCGGCCCGCTGGCTGGGGCAAGGACCAAGCGGAACGCTACAACCGAGAGCGCTATCACCAGCCGAGTGATGAGTACCGGCCCACGTTCCGCTACGAGGGCATGGCGCAGGAGGTACGGGTGGCGCTGCGCGTGGCCCTGGCCGTCGCGAACGCGCCCACGCTGCCGCAATGGCTCCCGCACTCGGAATTCCAGCGGCCGCAGGCCGGAGGGCCCTGAGAGTGCAGGCTGTTGCACTCTGTGTAATATACTTAGGCGCAAGAGCATACGAAGTTGGCGCGCTCCGAAAGCGGCGTGCCTCTGGCCTATTGGTACGTCCCTGCATAAGTTTGCGCCCGCCGTCGCACCCCCCGCACCGCGGAGCTAGCGCCTGGAAATCCCCGCATCCCATCGGCTGCCGCTGTCCTGGTTGGTGGAGGCGGCGAGCCCGCCGCTCGTGTACCGGGCCTATGCGGAGGTGGTGCCCGAAGCGGAGCGGGATCCGGAGCGGCTGGCGTCGCTGCGCCAGGCCGTGGTGGAGCACAAGCCCGCCCAGGCGATCGCCCGGAAACAGAAGGCTAACGGCTTGTGGGGCGGCAATTTGCTGGCGCCGGTCGCGTCCAAGGCGTACGGCTGGAGCGAGCCAGGCACGGTATATCAATACCGCCGGCTGATCGAGCTGGGGTGGCCGCCGGGCGAGCGGCTGTTTCGCGACGCGGACCGGTTCCTCTTCCACCTGCTCTCGCGCATCGAGCCGGACGATGCTGACAAGAGCGTGGCGCAGCGGGCGCTGGAGCTGCTGGTGGAGTTTCACAAGCCGGGCCGCACCGACGTCGGGCTGGCGCGCTGGGCGCGGCGGCTAGGCCGGGAGGCCGCCGCGTGCACGCTGGCGCGAGGCGGCCACAGCGACGATCCGCGCGTGCGCGGCACGGCCCACACGATCGCCAGCAGCATCTCGCAGTACCTGCGCAGCGAGCTCGCCGAGAAGCCATTCAAGAAGGCGCAGGGCAAGACGGTGCTCGACCCGCTCACCCATCCCCCGAGCATCTTCGCCGTCGAGATGCTCGCGTTCCTACCGCCGGTGCAGCGGGAGCGGGCGGGGTTCATCGAGCGGCTGGGTCACTATTTCTCGGTGCCCGCGCCGCGCCGAGCCTTCTTCGTGCTCGCCGGCCGCAAGCCCCTGAAGCCCGTGTTCGAGCTGCTGGGTGACCCGCTGCGCTCGGACGCCCAGGGCCACGTCAGCGACATTCCGTTTGCGCTCTACTGGCTCGAACTGCTGGCGCGACTCGGGCTGGTGCGCCAGATCCCGAGCGCGAACCGCGTGCTGGCGCGACTGTTCAGCGAGTGCGACGACCGTGGCATCTGGAGTCCCAAGAGCCTGCGCACCATGCCCAAGCCGTCCAGTCCACTCACGGCGCACTACTTCCCACTCGAAGGCCCCGGCAAGAGTCCGGCACAGCGCCAAACCGACGCCACCTTCCGGCTGGGGCTGATCGCCCGGCTGCTCGGCATTCCGGTCGAGATTGTCTAGGCATCAGTAGTAGCATATACTACTACTTGTGGCTGGCTCCGTCGATCTCACCCCTTTTGGCTTCACTCCCACCGAGTCGCAGGTGTACGGCGCCCTGCTCCGGCTGGGACCGTCCACGGGCTACGCGGTCGCCCATGCCACCCGCGTGGCGCGCGCGAACACGTATGGAGCGCTCGAGGGCCTGGCCGGGCGCGCCGCCGCGATCCGCCTCCCCGGTCGTCCGGCGCGCTACCGCGCAGCCGATCCCCGGGCGCTCATCGCCCAGCTCGCCGCCGAGCAGGGTCAGGCGCTCGACCGCTTGAGCCACGCGCTGCGGGATGCCGGCGAGCCGGTCGAGCCCGAGAGCCGGGCGGTCGCCGGGGCCCGCGCGGCGGCCAATCTGGTCATGCAGCTGGTCGCGCGGGCGGGGCAGCGGGTGGAGGGTGTGCTCGCGGCTGAGCTGTTGCGGCCGTCGCTGCCCGCCTGGCGCCGCGCCCGCGAGCGCACCACCGTCGAGCTCCGGGTCGCGGGCGACGTGCCCGTCGAGGCGAGCAGCCTCGTCGCGGGGGTCGTTCCCCCGGAGACGCCCACGATCCTGCTGATCGACGACGCACACGCGGTCGTGGCCAGCGGGGCGGGGGAGGGAGTGGCCGCCATTTGGAGCTCGCATCCGGCGATGCTGGCGGTGGTGCGCGTGGCGCTGCGGAGTCTCCCGTGAAGCGGCTCGCGTGGTGCTGCCTGCTCGCCGTCGCGGCGTGCCGGTCCCCCGCCATCCCCGAGGCCAGCCGGTTTCCCGCGCGGACCGGATTCACCGCCCGGCACATCACGGTCGACGGCACGGCACTGCGTTACATCGACGAGGGGCGAGGGCCCCCCGTCGTCTTCCTCCACGGGCTCGGGGCCTCTATGTACGCCTGGCGCAAGAACCTCGCACCCGTCGCGGCCGCAGGCTACCGGGTGATCGCCTTCGACAACCGCGGCTTCGGCTTCTCGGACAAACCCGCCACCGGCTACGACAACGCCTCCTACGCCCGTCTCACCGTGGCCCTGCTCGACTCCCTCCATCTCCCGGACGCCGTGCTCATCGGGCATTCGATGGGCGGGGCCATCGCCGCAGAAGTCGCCATCGCGCACCCCGAGCGGGTGCGCGGCCTGGTACTCATCGGCTCGGCCGGGCTCGGCGCCCGCGAGCCGCCACTGTTCCGCGTGGGGCGCTGGCCCCTCGTTGGACCGCTGCTGTTCGCGTTCCGGGGCCGGGGGCTCACCGAGCGGTTGCTCAAGGCCACCTACGCCGACCCGCGCAAGGTCAGCGATGCGGACGTAGACCAGTACTACGCGCCGGTCGCGGAGCCCGAGTACGGGCGCTCGCTGCGAGCCGTGTTGCGTGAGTTCCGATTCGATGGGCTCGCGGGCCGACTCGACCACATCGCTGCACCCACACTGGTGCTGTGGGGAGAAGCCGATCGCCTGATCCCGATCACCCTAGGACGCGCCCTTGCGGCGGGGATCCCTCGCGCGGCGTTCCTGAGCGTGCCCCGCGCCGGTCATGCGGTGCAGGAAGAAGCGCCCGATGAAGTCAACCGGCTATTGAACCGATTCCTCAAGGACGGGCTGGCGCGGATTCCTGCTGACCTGGCACTTGGAGATTGGGACGGTATATTTCATCAACCGTCCGGTTGATAAAATAGCCACGTGAAGCCAAAGCTGAGCAACAGCAGAGCGTTACGGATCATCACCGCAGCTAGTGACGAGTTCTCGCGGCACGGCTTCGACGGTGCGCGGATGGCCCGGATCGCGCGCCGGGCCGGTGTGAACAAGCAGCTGCTGTTTTACTACTTCCACTCGAAGCGCGGGCTGTTTTCAGCCGTAGTTGGCCAGGGCGCCGCCGAGCTCGAGCGGGCGCTGAGCGAGCTACCCGTCCCCGGGCGGGATCCCTTGGACCGGATCCGGGCCGCGCTCGCGCAGCAGTTCGACTTCCTAGCCCACCATCCCGACTTGGTCCAGTTGCTCACGTCGGCTGGGCGCTCGGACGCGCGTCCCTTTGCGCCGGCCATCAAGCAGCTCGTCGTGTTGTTGGCGGAGGGGCAGGGCCGGGGAAGGGTGCGCGACGACGTCGACCCTCACCTCGCGGCCGCCCAGGCCCTCGTCTTGATGGTCGCCTACCTCGGCCTCGAGTCGCTGATCGCGACGAGCGCCCCGCCGCTCGGTGCCGACGAACCGCCGCTCGGTGCCGACGAACCGGCGCTACGCGAGCGGTGGAAGGACGCCGCGGTGAGGTTGGTGCTGGACGGCGTGGCGGCGCACTGATGCCCTACCAGTTGATCCAGTAGGACGCCTTCACGAGAAACGTGTTGTTGGGATGCAGCCCGAACAGGTCCTGGAAATCGCCCCTGAGCGAGCGCGGCCCTTGGAGCGAGACATAGTCGCCCCGCCCCTGCGTCCACACTACGAACAGCGTGGAGCCGGGACGGTATTCCCACCGCAGCACGGTGGTCGAGTTGAACTCCTTGTCGTTGAATCCGCCGGGCGCAAAGGCGAACGGTTGGTAGCGATCGTCGAACGCGACGGCGTTCGGGTCTGCGAGCTCACGTGGGTTCGAATAGGTCCCTTTGCTGACGAACGGCTGCGCGTACAGCTGCAACGTGAGCGTGGTCGAGAGCGTGTAGTCGACCCTGCCGGTGAGCGCCACCTCTTTCTGATCGAGATGCGCGAACCTGTAGTGCGTGCCCGTCGAGTCCGGGCCCCGGGGTTGCACATCGTTCACGTTGTGCGTCGCCCTCAGGGTCAGCGATGTGTTGACCTGAGAGGCGATGCGGTAAGTGACTTGCACGTTGCCGTTGAACCGTTCCGACCGACCGCCGTCGCCACGCCGGTAGTTGAACCAGATGTATGGGACGAACGCGGGGCGTCCGTCTCCGTCCGCCTCTCCCTGCACGGAGAGATAGGGATCGACCCGTACGGCCGGTCCCCCCCGCGAGCAGTTACGATCGCAGAACGTGGTGCCGAGCTGGCCCACGGTGACGCCGCCGTGGACCCACCAGCGGTTCTTCAGCATGACATGGCCATTGGTGTTGGCCGCGCGATCGACGGGAGTGCCTGCCGCCGTCCAGTATTGCCACCAGTTGAAGTTCCAAAACGCCTGCTGGTAGATCGAAGACGGATGCAGCGCCTGCAGGCCGAACCAGGTGTTCCAGCTCTGTTGGTCCGCCTGCAGGAGGAAACCGAGGTCATTGGCCTCAAAGCCTTGGGAGCGACGCAGGTAGCTGGTCTCGAACCGGGTAATGCCGCCGCCCACCTTGCCGAACAGGAGCTCTTCGGCGTTGCCCGAGAGGCTGGTACGGGTCGAATCGAAGCTCCCGGTCCGCTGGTAGAAGTGCACCGGATCCCGTTGCGTGCGGCCGATGGCCTGCTCGGTCCCGGCGACGCGGCTCAGGTCGAGCGATCCCGAGATCTGATAATGCCCGCTCAGGAACCGGTGTCGTAAGTCCACCGCTCCGACATAGGCGCTGCGGCGCAGCACGTTCTCGGTCTGCGGGTCGAGGCTGCGATTCACCGCCGTGAGCATCATGCCGACGCCGCTCTCCCCGTTGCGAAAATCCTGCTGTGTCCGCACCACTGCGTAGTTGGTGGTGGGCTCCGTGGTGCTGCCCAGCGTCCCGGTGGCCCGCTCGGTGACCGCATCGAACACCCCGATCGTCTGCCCACCCGGAAGGCGGCCGGTCAGCTTCGCCGCGCCGTCGATCGTGGTTGCGGTCGGGGACTCGGGGTCGCCAAACCCGAGCTGGGGCGCGCGACCGATGCGCCGAGAGTAAAACAGCCCCTCGCCGTTGCAGTTCACCTGGCTGCAATTCACATCAAAGCGGAAGATGCCCGCGCCCTGGACGAAAAATGGCTGTCGTTCCTGAAAGAACGTCTCGAATGCGGTGAGGTTGAGCACCGAGGGATCCGCCTCCACCTGCCCGAAGTCGGGGTTCACAGTCGCGTCGAGCGTGAGGTTCGCGGTGATCCCGTACTTCAGGTCGGCGCCGCCGGTGACTTTTTGAGACCGATCGAAGGCGCTGCCGGTGGGAACGGACACGTTCTTGGTCAGCATATATGGCGCGATTTCCGGCCGTCGCGGTGAGGGCAAGCCCACCAGCCCGGTCAGCTCGCCCAGCTGCGAGGAGATTCCCGCCTGCGAGTTGCGGTACAGCGGCCAGCTCTCGCGCTCGGTGTAGCGTTGGATGTCACGCCAGATCCCGAACCCGAACGTGTTGGTGCCGCGCGGGACGTAGCGCAGCTGCGAAAGCGGGATCTGAAACTCGGCCGTCCACCCGAGCGAGTCGACCTGCGTGGCCACGTCCCACACCGCGTCCCAGGCGTCGTCTTCCTGGTTGTCGTTGTAGACCGCGTAGTCGCGCTTCACCCCGGCCGGGTTCACGGCAAACTCGAAGCCGTTGCGCCGGTCATGATACGAATCGATCATGATCTTGAGCTGATCGGTGGCGGCGCGCACGTCGCGGCGCGCCAGCAGCTTCAGGATGCTGTCGGGATGGGGGTCGAACGCGCGGATGAAGACGTAGAGGTTGCGATCGTCGTAGGCGACCTTCGCCTCCGTGGCGTAGCGCGGGTCGCCGTCTTCCTTCGGCCGGAACTCGCGGAACTGGGTGATCGCCGGCGCCTGGCGCCAGACGGCATCGTCGTCGCGGCCATCGATCACGACGGGGCTGGTCGCCCGCACGGCGGACGCCTGCTTGGCGGCGGAAGAGGGGCCGGCGCCGCCGGCGCCCGATGCGGTGGATTGCAGCGCGATCGCGAACAGGACGATAGCCGGCATGACGGAAGCCCCCCGAGCCTGGTCGGACGATTAGACAGGTCGTACGGTGAAAGGGTTGGGCAGGTTCCGGCCGTGACCAAGCCATGACAAAAGGCCCCCGGGCATCGGCCGGGGGCCCTTGGAGATCCGACGTGGAGCGTCAGTTGTGCTTGGCCACCAGGCTCGGCTCGACCGGCGCTTCCCCGTCGAACACCAGGTGCCCCGCCTCGAAGCGCGCTCCGCGCAGCGCCAACGTCAGGACCTCGTCAAGGTCCTCCACGAGCAGAACCTCCAGCGACGAGCGCACGTCCTCCGGGAGATCGTCGAGATCGGGCGCATTCTCCTTCGGGAGCACCACCGTGCGGATGCCGGCGCGCACGGCGCCCAGCACTTTTTCCTTGACTCCGCCGATCGGCAACACCCGGCCGCGCAGGGTGATCTCACCCGTCATGGCCAGGTCGTGGCGCGCCGACCGGCGCGACAGCGCGGAGACCAGCGCCGTCGCCATGGTGACGCCCGCCGAGGGTCCGTCCTTCGGGATGGCGCCCGCCGGGACGTGGACGTGGATGTCGGTGTCGACGAACGCCTCCTCGGGGATTCCGAGCTGGTCGGCGTGCGACTTGGCGTACGTCAGGGCCGCCCGCGCCGACTCCTTCATGACGTCGCCCAGCTGGCCGGTCAGCACGAGCTCGCCCTTGCCCCGCATCACGCTCGCCTCGACGAACATGATGTCGCCGCCGACGGGCGTGTAATACATGCCCGTGGCCACGCCCACCTGATCCTCCCGCGCCTTGTGCTCCGGATGGACCTTGGGCCGACCGATCAGGTCGTCCACGTCCCCCGCGTCGACGCGGATGCGCTCCGCCCCACCGTCGGCGATCTTGCGTGCGACCTTGCGGCCGAGCTTCCCGATCTCGCGCTCCAACTGGCGCACACCCGCCTCGCGGGTGTAGCTGGTGGTGATCTCGCTCAACCCGGCATCAGTGATCTCGAGCTGCTCGGGCGAGAGCCCGTTGTCGCGCAGCTGTCGGGGCACGAGGTAGCGCCTGGCGATCTCGAGCTTCTCGCGCTCGGTGTAGCCGGCGAAGTTCACCGTCTCCAGCCGGTCGAGCAGCGGCCCCGGAATGCTCTGCGGGAAGTTCGCCGTCGCGATGAACAAGACCTCCGACAGGTCGAACGGCACTCCCAGATAATGATCCGTGAACGAGTCGTTCTGCGCCGGATCGAGCACTTCGAGCAGCGCCGCGGCGGGGTCGCCCTGGAACGAGACGCCCAGCTTGTCGACCTCGTCGAGCAGAAACACGGGGTTCTTGGCGCCGGCCTGCTTCATCCCCTGAATGATGCGACCGGGCATGGCGCCCACGTAGGTGCGGCGGTGGCCGCGGATGTCGGCTTCGTCGCGCGCGCCACCAAGAGAAATGCGCACATACGGCCGACCCATGGCCCGCGCGATCGACTTCGCGATCGACGTTTTTCCCACACCCGGCGGCCCGACGAACAGGAGAATGGGCCCCTTGGCTTCCTTGTCGTCGTCGTTGCCCTGGGCCGCTTGCTGTGGGGCGCGCTGGCGCAGCTGGCGCACCGCCAGGAACTCGAGCACCTGGTTCTTCACGTCATTCAGGCCGTAGTGATCCTGCTCCAGGATCTCCGCGGCGCGCTTCAAGTCGAGCGACTCCTCCGCCCGCTTGTTCCAGGGCAACTCGGCCACGGTCTCGAGGTACGTACGGATCACCTGTGCTTCCATGGAATCGCGATTCGCCCGCTCCAGCCGCTGCAGCTCGCGCTCGACCTCCTTCTTGGCGGCCTCGGGCAACTCGAGCGTCGCGAGGCGCTTCCGCAGCTCGTCCACCTCGACCACCTCGTCCTCTTCCCCGAGCTCCTTGCGGATCGCCTTCAACTGCTCACGCAGGAACATCTCCCGCTGGCGCTCGCCCAGCTCCTCCTGCACCTGCGACTTGATATGCTCCTGCGCGTCCAGCACGCCGATCTGGCGCTGCACATGGACCAGGACGCGCCGCAGCCGGTCTTCGACGGACAGCGTTTCGAGCAGCCCCTGGCGCTCCGCCGGCGGGATCTCGAGGTAACCGGCGACGAGGTCTGCCAGCCGCCCGGGGTCGGCCACCCCCTCGAGCACCTGCCGGACCACATCTTCAGGAAGCCCCGTTTTTTGCCCCAGCTCGGCGGCGCGCTCCCGTGCTTCACGATGCAGCCCGACGAAGGCCGCGTCACCGGGGTTGAGCGGAGGAAGATCTTCCACGTCGCGCACCACGGCCTCGAGGTAGCGACCGTTCTCGCTGTAGTGCAGTGCGGTCGCCCGGTTCTCGCCGTGCAACAGCAGCTGCACGCCGCCGAGCCCGCGCTGGATCTGGCTGATCTTGGCGATGGTCCCCGTCGTGTACAGCACGCCAGGGGTCACGGTATCGACGTTCTCGCGCTGGGCCACCGCGAAGATGAGATGCGACTCGCTCTTCAAGGCGGCTTCGATGGCGCGCAACGTCGCCGGCCGTCCGGCGCCGATCGGCGTGGACACACCGGGAAACAACACGACCTCCCGGAGCGGTAGCACCGGGAGCGTCAGTCTCTCGGACATAGGTACGATCTCTTTGTCAGGGTCTTGCCGCTGCATATCGCCAGCGGTCGATAGCATCGTTCATGCCAAGCAAAACGTCTAACTGAGCACGCCCGTTCCATCGCTTGGCGGTCAATTAGGCAGACGCTGCCGAATAGCCATTGCGGGGACGGCGTGGCCCGTCGCCTTGGCGCGTGCGTCCACCGTAAGTGAAGAGGCGCTTACAGGTTGCACGCCCGCTCCGCGGCGGCTAATCTATCCGCGCGCACTTCACGCGAGCTGGGATGAACCAAGCAGACAAGGCACTCGCGGCCCGCCTGGTACAGGCGCTCGGCAGCGCCTATACCGTCGAAGGGGAAATCGGCCGGGGCGGGATGGGCGTCGTCTACAACGCGCGCGACGAGCGGTTGAAGCGGCGCGTGGCCGTCAAGGTGCTCCCACCCGAGCTCGCGTTCCGCGAGGAAATCCGGTTGCGCTTTCTGCGCGAGGCGGAGACGGCGGCGCGCCTGTCGCACCCCCACATCGTGCCGATCCACTCTGTGGGCGAGGGGCCGGACGGGCTCGTGTACTTCGTCATGGCGTATGTGGACGGAGAGTCGCTGGGCGCGAAGCTCAAGCGACGCGGCCGGCTGCCGCCGGACGAGGCGCGTCGCATCATGCTGGAGACGGCGGACGCGCTCGGGGCCGCCCATGCGCTGGGCATCATTCACCGCGACGTGAAGCCGGACAACATCCTGCTGGAGGGCAGTCGCGGCCGGGTGGTGGTCACCGATTTCGGGATCGCGAAGGCGCTCTCGTCGTCGACCGGTTCCGCGACGCTCACGGCGACCGGAGTGGCCATCGGGACGCCGCACTACATGAGCCCGGAGCAGGCGGCGGGCGACCGCGAGATCGACGGGCGCTCCGACATCTACAGCCTGGGAGTGGTGGCGTATCAGACGCTGGCGGGGGAGCTGCCGTTCCAGGCCCCCACCGTACCGGGCATCCTGATGAAGCAGATCACGGAGCGAGCGCCGCTCGTCACCGACAAGCGGCCGGACGTCCCCGAAGACCTCGCTGCGTGCGTGATGCGCTCGCTCGAGAAGGAGCCGGACGATCGCTGGCCCACGGCGGACGCGCTGCGGCGCGCGCTCGAGGCGCGCAGCGCCACGATGTATCAGCCGCGTCGCCCCAGCCCGGCACGGGGGGGACGGCCGCTTCCCCCCGCGGCGCGCGAGTCACTGCCGGGGAGGCAGGCGACGGCCGAGCGGGCCGCCCGGCGGCTCGAGCGGGTGCGGGAGCGCCCGCAGCTCGCGCCGACCGGGGAGCCCGAGATCGTGCGCGAGCTGCGGAGCCGGTTCGTCACGTGGGCGTCGGTGTGTGGCTCGCTCTTCATGATCAACATCGCGACCGGGCCGCACCGGCCGAGCTGGTCGATCTTCGTCGCGGGTATCTGGGCGGGGACGGTGCTGGTCCCCCGGGTAGTGCGGCTGTGGCACGCCGGGTATTCCTGGCGTGACGTGCTCGCCCGCCCGCCCGCACCTGACGCGATCGAGGCACGTCTCGCCGCTGGAGGCAGGCGCCCGGTGGAGCTGCCGCGCGCCACGACGGACGAGTTCGGCCACGAGACCGAGTCGATCCAGCAGGCTCGCAGCGACCGCAAGGCGATCCTGCGGATCGTGGATCGGCTACCCAAATCGGAGCGGAAGCTGCTCCCCGACATCGTGGCGACGGCGGACTCGCTGCTCAATCGAGCCGAGGAGCTGGCGCGCACGCTGCAGGCGATGAGCGGCAGCGTGGACCAGGGGGCGCTCCGGCGGCTGGAGGAGAAGATCGAGGCGACCAGGCGGCAGCCGGACGGGGTCGAGCGCGACCGGCAGGTGAGCCTGCTCAACCGCCAGCGCCAGGCGCTCACCGACCTGCTCACCCGGCGCCAGCTGGTGGCGGACCAGCTGGAGTCGTGCGTGCTGGCGATGCAGAACGTGCGGTTCGACCTGCTGCGGCTGCGCTCGGCCGGCGTCGCGGTGGCGTTGGACGACCTCACGCGCGCCACGCAACAGGCGCGCGCGCTGTCGCGCGATGTGGACCATGTGATTGCCGCCGCCGGAGAGATCAAGCAAGCGCTGGGCGAGCAGCCGGGGGCTTAGCGCCTCTCGGGTCCCCGGCAGCGCATGAGACGGTCCGGCGCATCCGCCACCTCGATACCAAACTCCGCCAACGCCAGGAACTGAGAGGCGGCGTCCTCGCAGCGGCCGTCCCGGAGGGCAATCGCGGCGCGGAGCTCGTACGGCGTGGTCCACCCGGGATGTGCGAGCCCCGCAGCGGCCAGTACGCTGTCGGCGAGTCGGATTGGTCCCGTGAGAGCGAGGGCCGCGAGCGGATCGTGCAGCAGGCCCGCGGGGAACGGGTGGCGATAGGTGGCCCGGGCGATCGCGAGCGAGCGGCGCAGCGCCGCGGCGGTGCCCTGCCAATCCGCGTCGCGCGCGGCGACCGCGGCCAGGCCTGCGTCGGCCTCCGCCGTATCGCCGCCGCGGGCCAGGGCTTCCCGCAGCAGGGCGGCGCGCCGCCGCTGGTCCCCCCGTCGCGCCGCGAGAGCAGCAGCGAACAGCAATGCCTCAGGGTTGTGCGTGCGGACCAGGCCCGGCAGGACGCTGTCCACGAACGCGCTGTCGCCCGCTGCGAAGCGCATGCGCGCGACGCGCACCAACCAGACCGGATTGTCGGGTTGGGCGCGGTGCGCGGCCTCGAGGATCGGGCCCTGCGTGGACGGGATGCGCGGCGAGGTCATGGCGCGCGCCAGCAGCACCGGGGTGGTGCCCGGGTGGCCGCCGACGCGGACCTCCAGGGCCATGAGGGAGTCGAAGACGTGCGAGTCCCACACGGGGTCGAGGAACCGGCGGGCTGCCACGAATTCGAGCTCGGGACGGTCGTCCCGGTGGGTGAGCGTCCCTCGCTCGACGAGCTGCGCGACACCGGCTTCGTCCAGCAGGCGGCGGCCGAAGTGATCGCCTACGGAGTCGATCCCCAGCCATTCTCGGCTCACCCCCCCTAACGGCGTGCCCGGGTCCAACAGCCGTCCGATCCAGGCCCGATCATACCGGAGGGGTTGGTCGGAACCGAGGATCATGAGATCGAGGCTCGAGGAAAACCACACCTCCACGTGAGGGAACACGGCGCGCACGTTTCGCACGATCCCGGCGACGACGGGGAGGGGCAGCTGGTAGAGCTGCACCCACTGGCTGAACACACCTCCGTCGGCGAGGCGCGAGCGCACGATTCGGAAGAACTCCGGCGTATAGAGTGTCGCGACGCCGGCGACCCATGGATTGGACGGCTCGGAGACGATGACGTCGAACCGATCGCGGCGCAATTGAAGCGCGCTGCGCGCGTCGTCCGCCACCGCCGAAACGGTGGGCCGCGCCAACACCGAGTCGTTCACACGGGCGAACAGCCCGCTCACCGACAGGACGGCGGGCTCGATCTCCACCACGCGCACGCGCCGCATGCCCGGGACATCCGCCAGCACGCGCGTCGTCACCCCGCTCCCGAACCCGATCACGAGCGCCGACGTGGCCTCCGGGCGTGCGGCGGCCGGAGCCAGCCCGAGCATGATCTGGGTGTCCATGTCACCCTGGTCCGAGGCGTCGACCTTGCCGTTGACGCGGAGCGTGCGGCCGCTGATGCCCTCCCAGACGCTGACGGTCGCGTTCCAGCCCTCGCGGAATGCGAGCTGCCGCGCTCCACGGTGGGCGAGGAAGGCCTGGCGCGCGGCGGGGCCCATCGGGTCGCGCGCGTAGATGGTGGGGCCGAGGTCGATCAAGCGGGAGCTCCAGCCCGGGGCGCCGAAGGCGGCGCCAAGCGCAATGCTCCCGAGCCCTCCCGCCAAGAGCACACGGAGCCGCAAGGCGCGGTGCTGCGTCGAGCCCTCTGCCACCCCGCGAGCCGCGAGCGCCGCGAGCACCAGGGCGGCCAGTCCGTTCACGACGAGACCGAGCCGCAGGGTGGTCTCGGTGCCGAAAGTAACGACGAGCACGAAACCCGTGAGCACCGCGCCCACGATGCTGCCGAGCGTGTTGAGCGCGTAGGCGACGCCGACGTCGGCGCCGCGGGCCGTGTCACGTGGCGCGGCGAGGTCCGCGAGGAGCGGGAAGCTCAATCCCATCCCAACTGCGGGAATCAACACCACGGCACCGACCGCGACACCTAGCAGGGCAAGACGTTCGGTCGCGCCGAAGCCGGGATGCCCGAACACCTTGATGACGTAGAGGGGCAGCGCGCCGAAGAACGCGAGCAGCAGCGCGGCTCCCGCTCCGGTAATCCCCTGGGCGAGCGCCGCGTCGGCCACCGGAGGCGGCCGACCGGAGCCCCGGCGGGCGACGATCGCGCTGCCCAAGCCGATGCCGAGCAGGAACACGAGCAGCACGAGCGTGAAGGCGTAGGTCGAGCCTCCGACCACCATCACGAGGACGCGGGTCCAGGCGATCTCGTCGAGCAACGACGCAAACGCGGTCACGGCGAGGAGGGCGAGGGCCACGCGCCGGGTGAGATCGGGCGGGCGCGCGGCGGGTGGCGGCGCCAGGGGGCTTGGCTCGAGCGGTCGCGCCAGCGCGAGTGCCGCTGCCCCGAGGCTCAGGTTCAGCGCGGCCGTCGCGTACAGCGAGGAGCGAATCCCGACGCGTTCGATCAGGAAGAATCCGGCGAGAGTCGTGCCGACGACCGCGCCGAGCGTATTGAGGGCGTACAGGCGTCCCAGAGAAGTCTGCAGCCGATCCCGCTCCACGCCCATGAATCCCTTGGTCAGGGCCGGCAGCGTTCCCCCCATGAGCGTCGTCGGCACGAGCAACACGAGCGCCGCGAGGCCGAAGCGCAGGGCGACGCTCGCGGCGGCCCCCAGGTCTAGCGCTCCGGCAGCGCCGATATAGACCCGATGCGCCAGCGACAGGACGAACGGCGACGCGAGCCCGAACGCGCCGATGGCGATCTCGAGCCAGCCATAGAGCGCGGCGGGCCTTGCCTGACGGTCCGCTTTCCGCCCGAGCAGCCAGGCGCCGAGGCCGAGGCCGCCCATGTACGCCGCCACGACGGTGGTGATGGACTGGATGGTGGACCCGAAGGCCTGGTACAGGATCCGAACCCACAGGAGCTCGTAGACGAGACCCGTGGCCCCGGAGAAGAAGAACAGCAGGCTGTACGCGCGCGCCGCGTTAGAACGCATGCAGCAGGCGCATCGCTTGAGCCAGATCTTCTACCTGCGGCAGGATGAAATCCTCGAGATCGGGGGCGTAGCCCACGAACGTGTCGGTCGACGCCACGCGCTTCACGGGGGCGTCGAGCCAGGAAAAGCACTCGTCGGCGACTCGCGCGGCGATCTCCGCGCCGTAGCCCCACGACAGCGAGTCCTCGTACGCCACCAGCACCTTGCTGGTCTTACGGACGGACGCGGCGATCGCTTCCCAGTCCACGGGAGAGAGACTGCGCAGATCGAGCACTTCGACGCTCACGCCGTCCTGCTCCTCGAGCTGCTTGGCCGCGACGAGCGAACGCTGCACCACGGCGCCGTACGTCACGACCGTCAGGTGTCGTCCCTCGCGAACCCGCTTCGCCTTGCCGAACGGGATCATGAAGTTGGGGCCGGGGTTGGGCGCCTTATTGTACGTCTGGCGGTAGAGGTGCTTGTGCTCGAGGAACAGCACGGGGTCGTCGCACCGGATCGCGGTCCGGAGCAGGCCGTTGGCATCGAGCGCGGAGCTGGGGCAGATCACGCGCAGCCCCGGCACGGCGGTGAAGACCACGGCGCCCGTCTGCGAGTGATAAATCGACCCGCCCTTCAAGTATCCACCGTAGGTCACGCGGACGACCACGGGACAGCTGAACGCGTTGTTCGAGCGCCAGCGCAGCGTGGCCAGCTCGTTGCGGAGCTGGTGGTAGGCGGGCCAGATGTAATCGAAGAACTGGATCTCCACGACGGGCTTCAAGCCGCGAGTTGCGAGGCCGATGGCCCGGCCCACGATATTCGCCTCGGCGAGCGGCGAGTTGTACACCCGGTCGCTGCCGAACTGGCGCTGCAGCCCCCAGGTGACCTTGAAGACGCCACCCTTGCCCTTCACCTGCGCGAGGTACTGCTCTCGGCTGGCGTCGGCGACGTCTTCGCCGAACACGAGAATGCGGGGATCGCGCGCCATCTCGTCTTTGAGGCAGGTGTTGAGCAGATCCACCATCGTGGTCGGATCGCCGCCGAACTGGGGATCGTCTTCGGTGTCGAACTGCTCCGAGGTCGGATCCACGTCGGGCGAGTAGACGTACCGCAGCGCGCTCTCGGGCTTGGGTTGGGGCGACGCCAGCGCCATCTCGGCGGCGACGGCGATCTCCTCCTCGACCTGCCGCTTGATGGCCTCGATCTCCGCCTCGGTGGCCACGCCGTCGGCGATCAGGCGCTTGGGGAACGCCTGCACCCCGTCGCGGCGCGCGTCCTCGTCGCGCTCTTTGGGCGGGCGGTACAGCACCTCGTCGTCCGAGAGCGAGTGCGAGTACGGGCGGATGACGTGGGCGTGCACCAGGGCTGGGCCCTTGCGCTGCCGCACGTACTCCGAGGCGCGCAGCAGCACGTCGTAGGACGCCACCGGATCGCAGCCGTCGACTTCCTCGACCAGCAGGCCGGGGAATGCCTTCACGAGCCGCGACACGGAGCCCCCGGCCGTCTGGACCTCGACGGGCACTGAAATCGCGTAGCCGTTGTCCTCGATCAAGAACAGGATCGGCAGCTTCAAGTTGGTGGCGCTGTTCAGGGCCTCCCAGAACTCGCCTTCGCTGGTCGTGCCGTCGCCCGCCGAGACGTAGACGAGATCGTCGGTGCGGGTCGGCTTGTCGGGGAGGGCATCGAGGCGCGTGTAGCGGAGCCACGCCTCGGCACAGCCCACGGCCTGCAGGAACTGGGTACCGGTCGGGCTCGACTGGCTCACGATGTGCAGTGCCTTGTGACCCCAGTGGGACGGCATCTGCCGGCCGCCGGAATTGGGATCGTCGGCGGCGCCGACCGCGGATAGCAGCATCTCGGTGGGCGTCATGCCCAGCCCCAGGGCGAGGGCGCGGTCACGATAGTACGGATAGAACCAATCGTAGGCGGGACGGAGCACGCGGGCGGCGGCGACGAGGACGGCTTCGTGTCCAGCTCCGGAAATCTGAAAGTAGATCTTGTTCTGGCGCTTGAGCTGGATCTCCTTGTCGTCGATGCGCCGCGACAGGAGCATCAACCGGTACATGTCGAGCAGGTCGGCCTTGGACAGCGCCTTGGCGGCCCGGGGCCCGAGTTGCGTACGCGTCGCCATGGCTCAAAGATAGTCGGGCGTGCAATATTTGCCGACATGAACCAAGCGGCGACGCACAGCGTGCTCGAGCGCTTTGCCTGCGGCCTGCACGCCTTGACCGTGAAGCACGGCGGCGAGGAGCACGGGATGACGGCCAGCTGGGTCAGCCAGGCCGCGTTCCATCCGCCGATGGTCGTCGTGGCGGTGGAGAACCGCTCCAAGGCGATCGGCATGATCCGCGATGCCCATCACTTCGCGATCAGCGTGTTGCGGGCCGGTCAGCGCGACGTAGCCGAGAAGCTGGGTCGGGCGTCGGCCGGCGCTCCCCACAAACTCAAGGGCATCAAAACCAAACCCGCGCCCACGTCGGGCGTCCCGGTGCTGGCCGACGCGCTCGGGTGGGTCGAATGCCGCGTCGTGGCCACGCTGCCGAGCGGAGATCACACGCTGGTGTTGGGCGAGGTGCTCGAAGCAGGGGTCGAGCACGCCGACGCCCTGCCGCTCACGTCGCAGGAAGCGGGGCTGGAATATGGGGAATAGGGACTCGGGGCTCGGGTGGCGCGTCACGGTCCCGCGTAGACGACCTTGCCGCCGACAATGGTGCAGCGCACGCGCGCCTGATCGAGCGAATCGGCTGGCAGCGTGAAGAGATTACGGTCGAGCACGACGACGTCGGCGTCGCGGCCGGGGGCGAGAACGCCGCGCGTACGCTCGTCGAAGGTTGCGAAGGCGTTCCCCCACGTATAGGCGCGCAGCGCCTCGTCCACACCGATCTTCTGCTCCGGGATCCAGCCGTCGGGGTTCTTGCCATCGAGCGTGCGCCGCGACACCGCGGCGTACACGCCGAGCACGGGGTCGAGCGGCGCGACCGTCCAATCGGAGCCGAACGCCAATGGGGCGCCGGTGGCGAGCAGGGTGCGGAACGCGTACGTCGTCCTGATCCGCACCGGCCCGATGCCCTGCTCCACCCAGCGGCCGTCGTCGATGGCGTGGTACGGCTGCATCGACGCGATCACGCCCAGGTTCCCGAACCGGGGAATGTCCTGGGGACGCAAATGCTGGGCGTGCTCGACGCGAAAGCGGCGGTCGCGCCGACCGTGCGCCCGCGCGACGCTGTCGTAGATCGACAGCAGGATCGCGTTGGCGCGGTCCCCGATGGCATGGACCGCGACCTGCAGCCCGGCGGAGTCCGCGTTGCCGATCCAGCTGCGCATGTCGGCCTCGGGGTGCTGCAGTAGTCCGTAGTATCCGGCGGAGTCGCTGTAGGGGTCGAAGAAGTACGCGGTCCGCGAGCCCGCGGACCCGTCCATGAAGCCCTTCACCCCGCCGATCTTCACCCAGGCGTCGCCGGCGCTTCCCGCGCGCCGCACGGTATCGGCCACGGCGCCCCACGCGTCGAGGGGGAGGTAGAGCGCCACCCGCAGCGTGAGCCGGCCAGCCCGCTCGAGCCGGCGGTAGCTGGCGAGGTCCGCCCACGAGGCCGACATGTGGGCGGTGGCGGTCACCCCCAGGCGAGCGGCATGGGCCAGGGCGCGCGCCAGCGCCGAGTCGCGCCGCTCGGGCGACGGCTCGGGGACAGCCCGCCCGACGACGTCGAGCGCCCCATCTTTGAAAATGCCCGTCGGCTCCCCCGTGCGCGCGTCGCGCAGGATCTCGCCGCCCGGGGGCGTAGGCGTTGCCTTGGTGACGCCCGCCGCGCGCATCGCCGCCCCGTTGGCGAGCGCTTCGTGCCCGTCCAGCCGATTCACGAAGACGGGATTATCCGGCGTCACCGAATCGATCCACTGGTGCTGGGGCAGCCGCTGTCCCGGCCAGCGGGTGTGATCCCAGTCGCCGCCCAGGATCCACTCGCCGGGCTTGAGCGTCTTGGCGTACGCCTGGATCCGACCGATGAACTCCGCGGGTGTCGCCGCGTCCCGCAGGTCCACGGACGCGAGCTGGAACCCACCGTCGATGAAATGGGTGTGGCCGTCGGTGAAGCCGGGCATGACGAGGCCGCCGCGGGCGCGCACGATAGTCGTCCGGGGACCCAGGTACCGCGCCACCGCGGCGGAATCGCCCACCGCGACGATCTTCCCTCGAGCGATCGCGACCGTGCCCGGTCGCGGCGCGCCGCGTGACAGTCCGGTCCACAGCACTCCGCCTGTGACCACCAGGTCGGCCTTGCCGCCGCAGGCGGCGAGGGAAAGGCACAGCAATCCCGCGGCCAGGCTCCGGATCATGTGCGTATCCTCAGCGCAGTTTGGTGATGCGATGAATGGTCTCGAGCGCAGCGATCGGATCCGACCCCGCTGCCTGGTCGCCGCGGCCTTTGCCGCGGGGCGCGGCTCCGGTCGTGAGGGCGTCGCGGATGTCCAGCAGCACTTCGAGCAGCAGCTGCTCCCGCTGGTAGGCGGCATCGAGATCCGCCATACGGGCCGGGTCGCCTGCGGCCTTGGCACGATCGTAGGCTTCGCGGTAGATCGCCTCGAGGTTCTGCAGGACGCGGTCGCGGGGTCGCGGCATGGTGCGCTACCTCAAGGACCGCAGGACCAGGCCGCTCGGCACCTTCGGCACGAAGTACGTCGACTTGGGCGGCATGACTTCGCCGGCGTCGGCGACCGCGAACACGTCGTCGACTTTGGTGGGATTGAGGAGGACAGCTGCGGCGGCTTTGCCGTTGCGCACCGCCTCGAACGCCGCCCGGGGATCGGCCGTGTAGGCGAGCGACGGCGTCGCCGGATCCGCGCCGAGGATGTACTGGACCACGAGTGCTTCGATGCGGGCGACGTCGAGCGCGCGGATCGTGGGCGAATTTCCGAGACCCGGGGCGCCATCGAGCGACACCCCGCGCTTCAAGACCAGGGTCACGTCGTAGGCCCCGGGGAACGCGACGATGCAGGCCGTCCCCTGCTGTCCCAGCTCGGCGAGCCGTTCGACCCGGTCCATGCAGGGCGCGACCCGTCCCACATCGAACCAGCGGCGCCACCCCTCGAGCAGCTTGGCGGCGTCCCGTCCGGAGCCAAAGATCATCCGATGAGTGGGGAGGATCGCGAGGCCGGGATCGCCCGCCGACACGACGAAGGCGAGTAGGCGGTCGGCGCCGGGCGTCTCCTGCGCGTAGGCGACCGCGGTCTCGTAGCGGTGGTGGCCGTCGGCGATATACAGCTGGGCGCGCCCGGCCAGGCGGGACAGCTCCGCGGCTTTGTCCCCGGACACCACCCACAGACGCATGCCCACGTCATCGAGCTCCGCCCGGGCCGCGGGCGCGCCGGACGCCGCCTGCATGAGGGCGCGGGCCAGGGCGCGATCGGGATCGGGGGCAAGTAGAAAGATGGATTCCAGGTTGGTCCGGGTGGCGCGGAGCAACGCGAGCCGGTCCGCTTTGGGCGCCGAGTGCGTCTGCTCGTGCGGGCGCACCCGGCGGGTGGAAAACGGCTCGGCCCGCACCGCGGCGAACATCCCGGTGCGGGTGCGCCGCTCTCCCGAGGGAACCGTGTAGTCCTGCGCGACGACGTAGACCGAGTCCGCGGGGTCGGCGCGCAGCACGCCGGCGTCGCGCCACGCAGCGAGCTGGGTCGCCGCGTGCGCATACCGGTCCCCGCCGGCGGCTTCCGGCAGGATGAGGTGGACGATATTGTGGGGGTCCCGCGCCGCGTAGCGCGCGCGCTCCTCCTTGGAGATCACGTCGTAGGGGGGCGCCACCAAGGCGCCGAGGCGGTCGCGGGAGGCAAACCGCTCACCGCGAAACGGCGCGACGAGCGGCGGCAGTTCGGCGTTCACGATTCCCCGGAGTCTCTCGTGTCCTTCCGCGAAGCCCAGCAGGCGGTCGACCGCTGGATCGGTCAATATAAGGAGGGCTACTTCTCGCCGCTCACCAACCTGGCCCGGCTCACCGAAGAGGTGGGCGAGCTGGCTCGCGAGATCAACCACCGGTTCGGGGAAAAGACCAAGAAAAAGGGGGAAGCCGAGGGGTCCCTGGCCATGGAGCTCGCCGACATTCTGTTCGTCGTGATCTGCATCGCCAACTCCCAGCACATCGACCTGGACGACGCGTTCGCCCGGATGATGGCGAAGGTCACCTCGCGCGACGCCGACCGCTGGACCAGGAAGGAACGCTGATCTCCTCGTAGACCTTCTGGTAGGACTCCAGGCGGTCGGGCTCGACGACGTGGTGCGCCGCGGCTTGACGCACCGCGCATCCCGGCTCGGCCAGGTGGCGGCAGTCGTCGAAACGACATTGATCGAGGAAGCGGCGGAACTCGGGGAAGCAGAGCGCCAACAGCTCCGGGTCGATCCCCCAGGTTCCTACCTCCCGCAGCCCGGGCGTGTCGACCACGTAGCCGCCGCCCGCCAGCGGCACCAGCAGGGCGGCGCGCGTGGTGTGCCTCCCGGTGCCCCATTTCTCGCTGATCTCGCCGATGCGGAGGTTCAAGCCGGGGTAGAGCGCGTTCAGGAGGCTCGACTTGCCGACGCCCGACTGACCGGCCAGGACCGACTCGCGGTCCCGCAGCAGGTCGCGCAGCGCGGGCAGGCCTACAGGATGGGTGACCGAGGTGGCCAGGACCTGGTAGCCGGCCGGCGCATAGCGCGCGACCAGGCGCTCGAGCGCGGCGCGGTCGAGGTCGATCTTGTTCAGGACGATCACGGCGGGCAGACGATTCGCCTCCGCGATCACGAGGAACCGGTCGAGCATGCGCGGATTGGGCTCCGGGTCGCGCGTCGCGGCCACGACGACGACCTGGTCCACGTTGGCCGCGATCGGCTGCGGGCGCCGCCCGACACGGTCGCCGGCCGCGACGCGGCGCGCCAGCACGGAGCGTCGCGGCCGGACGCGGGAGATGGTCGCGGTGCGGTCTGCGCGCACCTCCAGCTCCACGACGTCGCCGGCGACGACGCGGTCGTCGTCTTTGTGTTTGAGCCTGCCGCGCAGCGTGGCCGTGACTTCTCCCTGGTCGGTGTGCACCCGGTAGCTCGAGCCGGTGCGGGCCAGCACCACGCCGCTGGTCACGCGGGTCCCTGCCGCGCGATGCAGCCGTCCAGATGCTGCTTCAGCTCGTGCAGCGTCAACGCGAGCAGCGGCGCGAGCGCTTCCGCCGGCGTGGCGCCGGAGGCGAGGTACTCGGTCTCGAGATGCCCGACCGGCCGGTCGCCGGCGTCCGACCAGCACACGAACAGCAGTGCGGCGCCGTAGCGGCCGTGCGTGTCCGGCGTCTCGTCCACGAAGGTACCCACCGAGTAGGCCCGCCCGTCGGCGCCGCCGAACGCCGGGGCGCGCTCGTGCACGCGCCAGTACCCGCCCAGCGTGTCGTCCGTCAGCTCCGCCGTAGAGACTCCCGCAGCACGTTGCCGAGCAGGAACGCCACGTTGGCGGGCCGCTCGGCGAGGCGGCGCATGAGGTAGGGATACCACTGGGTGCCGAACGGCACGTACACGCGGACATTGAACCCCTGGCGTCGCAGCGCCAGCTGCAGGTCGCGTCGCACGCCGTACAGCATCTGGAACTCGAAACGGGCGGGGGGAATCCCCTTGTCGCGCGCGAAGGTCTTGGCGTGCTCGATGATGCGGGCGTCGTGTGTGGCGATGCCGGGATAGGTGCCCCGCAACAACAGCCGCTCCATGCAGCGCACGTAGGTCGCATCCACGTCGCGCTTGTCGGGGAACGCGACCGTGGCGGGCTCCTGGTAGGCGCCCTTGCACAGCCGCACGCGCGCGTCGAGGGCGATCATTTGCTCCACGTCCTGCTCGGTGCGACGCAGGTACGATTGCAGCACCACCCCCACGGTGTTTCCGAACTCCGGGTGCAACGTGCGCTTGAACAGCTGCAGCGTGCGCTCGGCGTACTCGGACTGCTCCATGTCGATCCGCACGAACGAGCCGTGCGCCTGCGCCTTCGCGCTGATGGCGCGGAGGTTTTCGATGCACAGCCGCTCTGCGATGTCGAGCCCCATCTGTGTGAGCTTCAGGGACACGTTGGCGTCGGCTCGGGCGGCCTTGATGCGGTCGAGCGTCTCGAGGTAGGTGTCGCGGGCGGCATGCGCCTCGGCGGCGTTGTGCACCGATTCGCCCAGGACGTCCAGGCTCGCGGTGATGCCCGCCGCGTTCAGGTCCGTGAGGGCGGCGACGCCCGAGTCCACAGTCTCGCCGGCGACGAAGCGCGCCGCGAAGCGGCGCGCCAGCCCGTTCCCTCGGATAAAGCGGAAAACGCGGGGCTGCTCGCTGAGCCACAGGAGCCCGGTCCGCAGCATCAGGGATAGAACTTGCCACCCTGGGCCGCCTGGTCGCGCAGCGCCTCGCTGGGTGCGAAGCGGGGGCCGTAGCGCTCGGCGAGGCGCTCGAGCTCCCCGACGATGCGCGCCGCGCCGAGGTCGTCGGCGTGCCGCAGTGGCCCGCCGCGGAACGGCGGAAACCCGAAGCCGAAGATGGCCCCGATGTCGCCATCGCGCGGCGTGCGGACGATGCCCTCCGCCACCGCGCGCGCCGCTTCGTTCAGCATCATGAGCACGAGCCGTTGGATGATCTCCGCCGGCCGGGGGCCGCCGTTGGGATGCACGCCAATCAGCTCGTACACGCCCGCGTCCACCGCCCCTTTCTTGCCGCCCGCGTACTTGTAGAATCCCTTGCCCGTCTTGCGCCCCAACCGGCCGCTCTTCACCATCGCGGCGAACGCGGGCGCCGAGGCTAGCCGCTCGCCGAATGCCGCATGCATCACGCCGGCCACCTTCTCGGCCACATCCATCCCGACCTCGTCGAGCAGCGTGATCGGTCCGACGGGGAAGCCCCAGTCGGCCATCAGCCCGTCCAGCTCCTCGATCGCGACGCCTTCGGCGAGGAGATAGCCGGCCTCGTTCATGTAGGGCGTGAGAATCCGGTTGATCCAGAACCCGGGGCTGTCCTTGACGACGATTGCCGTCTTCCCCATGCGGCGGCCGAACGCGACGGCGGTGCTCACGACACCCGGACTGGTCCGCGCCGACGGGATCACCTCGAGCAGGGGCATGCGGGCGACGGGAGAGAAGAAATGCATCCCGATCACGCGCTCCGGCCGGGTGGCGACCTCGGCGATCCGGTGGATGGGAATGGTCGAGGTATTGGACGCGAACACGGCCTCCGGGCGCGTCGTCGCCTCGACCTCGCGTAACACCTGCTGCTTGACCCCCAACTCCTCGAACACCGCCTCGATCACCAGCTCGGCGCGGCCGAATCCCGCGTAGTCGGCGCCGCCCGACAGCAGGGCGATGAGCCGCGCGTGCTCGTATTTCGTGATGCGGCGTCGTTTGAGCCGGTCATCCAGGATCTCGCGCGCGGCCGCGAGCCCCTTGGCGACGCGCGGCAGGTCGGCGTCCTTCATCCGGACGTCGACTCCGGCTTGCGCGATGGCCGTGCCCGCAATCCCCGATCCCATGAACCCCGCGCCCACGACTCCGAGGCGTCGCACCTCGCCCGGTGTCGGCGGGTTCAGGGCACCGAAGTCCTTCTTGAGCGCCGTGGTCGCGAAGAAGATCTGGACGAGCTTGCGGGACACGTCCGACACGGCGAGCTGGGCGAACAACTGCGCTTCCCGCTTCAGGCCGGCGCGCAGGCCGTGGCGCAGGCCGTGCTGCACCGCTTCGAGCGCGGCGAGCGGAGCGGGATAATGCCCGCGCGTCTGCCGCAACACCTGCTTGCGCGCCGCACGGAACACCACGCGACGCCCGAGCGGGTTGCCGTCCAGCAGCCACGCCACGAGGCCACCGCGCCGCTTGCGTCGGGGTCGCCATCCCCCGGCCAGTCGCCGCGCGGCGTCCAGGGTGACGTCCCGCAGGATGGCTGGGTGGACCAGCTCGTCCACGATTCCCAACCGGAACGCCTTCTGGGCGGGCTCGACTTTGCCGGCGAGGATGATGTCGAGCGCCGCGCGCGCGCCGATCAGCCGGGGCAGGCGTTGGCAGCCCCCCGCGCCCGGCAGGATGCCGAGCTGCACTTCGGGGAGCCCCAGCTGGGTCTTGGCGTGGTCGGACGCGACACGGTAGTGACACGCGAGCGCGAACTCGAGCCCGCCGCCGAGGCACGCTCCGTGAATGCCCACGGCGATCGGCTTGGGGAAGCGGGCCACGCGGTCGAGCAGCTCCTGCCCGTCGGCGGAGAGCCGCTCGGCTTCGGCCGCCGTGGTGAGGCGGACGAACTCCTCGATGTCCGCGCCGGCGATGAAATTGTCGCGCTTGCCCGAGAAGAACGCGACCGCCTGCACGGCGCGGTCGCCTTCGAGCGCCGCGAGGGTCGCGAGCACGTCGTCCTTCACGGCGCGGGAGATTTTGTTGACCGGCTCGTTCTTCAGGTCGAACGTGACGACCGCCACCGCGTCGGCGAGCTCCCAGGTGAGCGCCGCACCGCCGGGCCCCGCCGGCGGCATCAGCGCCGAACGGGTGGCCGATGGCGATCGAGCCGCCCATCACGTTGATCAGGTCCTCGTTGATTTCCCACCCCTTCGCGGCCCACCCCTGGATGTTCGAGAGCACCTGCGCCGCGAACGCCTCGTGCACTTCGATCACGCCCAGATCCCGCCACCCGATGCCGGCGCGGTCGAGCGCCTGGGGGACCGCGAAGATCGGGGCCTGCAACAGCTGCCACCCGGGATCGACCGCCGCCACGGCGTAGGAGCGGATGTAGGCCAGCGGTGTGTAGCCGAGCGCGCGCGCCGCGGCGTCGCTCATGAGCAGCACGGCCGACGCCCCGTCGGTGAGGGGAGACGAGTTCGCGGCGGTGACGCTGCCGTAGCGGCGGTCGAACACCGGCTTGAGCTTCGCCATCTGCTCGAGCGAGGTATCGCGGCGGATGCCGTTGTCCGCGGTGAGCACGGGGTCTCCCGGCCGCGGCGGGAACCAGGCCGCGACTTCGGCGGTGAGGCGGCCGTCATCCGTCCCCCGAGCGGCGAGCTGATGACTCCGCAGCGCCCAGCGGTCCTGCGCCTCGCGCGAGATGCGGTTCTCCTTGGCCATTTTCTCGGCCGATTGCCCCATCGATTCGCCGGTGGACGGCTCGGCGATCGCGGGCGAGACCGGCACGAGGTCGCGCGGCCGGATGCGACTCAAGGCGCGCACCCTGGCACCGAGCGACTTGGCTTTGCTCGCCTCGACCAGAATGTCGGCGAGGCGGCGGGAGGCGAGGATCGGAATGTCGGAGAGCGACTCGACCCCACCCGCCAGCACGACGTCGGCATGACCGGAGACGATTTCGTCGTGCGCGTTGGCGACGGCCTGACCGGACGAGGCGCAAGCCCGGTTCAACGAGTAGGCGGGGATCTCTTTGGGGAACTGGGGCAGGAGGCTCACTTCGCGGGCCACATTCGGCACGAGCGCCGACGGCACCACCTGACCGAAGATCACCGCGTCCACGTCGGCGCCGGCCAGGTTGGTGCGCTCCAGCAGCTCGCGCGCGACGAAGCGGGCGAGATCCACGGCCCGGACGTCCTTGAGCGCGGTGCCCGAGCGGCAGAAGGGCGTCCGACTTCCCGCCACGACCGCGACACGCCGCCCGTTTCCAGCTGGCATTACATTCTCCTCCGCGCTCACGGATCGAAACCTACCACCGTGCCGGGGCGCGGGCCAAGCCGGAGGAACGCCGACGAGCGAAACAGAGTTCTCGCACCGCACGCGCGCCAAGGCCCTCGCGGCAATGGCGGCCGAGCCCGTGGACGTGCTCGTCGTCGGCGGCGGAATCACCGGCGCGGGGATCGCGCGCGATGCGGCGCTGCGCGGCTTTCGCACGGCCGTGGTGGACAAGGGCGACTTCGCGAGCGGCACGTCGTCGCATTCGTCCCGGCTGATTCACGGCGGCCTGCGCTACCTCGAGCAATACGAGTTCCGCCTGGTGCGCGAAGCCTCGCGCGAGCGACGCGTGCTGCTCCATGTGGCGCCCCATCTGGTCCACCCGCTCGCGTTCGTGTTGCCCTCGTACCGGGGCGCTCGGGTGCCCGCCTGGCGGCTCCGGGCCGGGCTGTGGCTATACGACCTGCTCGCCACCTTCCGCAACGTGAGCCTGCATCGCTGGCTGGGGCGCAAGGCGACGCTCCGGCTCGAGCCGGCCCTGCGCGACAAGGACCTGCAAGGCGCCGCGCTCTACTTCGACGCGCAGACCGACGACGCCCGGCTCACCCTCGCGACCATGCGCGCCGCCGCGCAGGCGGGCGCCCTCGTGGCGAGCCACGCGAGCGTCACCGCATTCCTCAAGCCGGACGGACGGATACGCGGCGCCGCAGTGCGCGACGTGCTGACCGGCCACGAGTACGGCGTCCGCGCACTCGTCGTGGTGAACGCCACGGGGCCCTGGGTGGACGAGCTGCGGCGGCTCGAAGCGCCGGACGCGGAGCCGCTGCTGCGCCTGACCAGGGGTGCGCACGTCGCCGTGCCGCGACAGCGCCTGGGCCATGTCCGCGCGATGACGCTCACCTCGCCGCTCGATGGGCGCGTGATGTTCGTGCTGCCGTGGGGCGATCTCAGCTACATCGGCACGACCGACACCGACGACGACACCTCGCCCGACGACGTCCGCGCCACCGGCGAGGACGTCGTGTACCTGCTGCGCTCCGCCAACTGGTTCTTCCCCACGGCGCGTCTCTCGCCCCGGGACGTCGTGGCGACTTGGGCGGGCCTGCGCCCGCTGCTGCGCGCGGCGGCGCTCGACGTCGCGCCGTCGGCCACGTCGCGGGAGCATCGGCTGGTCGAGGGCCCGGGCGGGTTGCTCACGATCGCGGGCGGCAAGCTCACCACGTACCGGCTCATGGCGCGGGAAGTGGTCGACCGTGTCGCCGCCCGGCTGCGCGCGCTGGACGGTCGTCCCCGCGCCGCCCCGCCTCGGACCGACCGACTGCCGCTCCCCGGTGGCGAGACCGCGGACCTCGAGGGGCTGGTGAAGGCGGCGACCGCGCGCGGCGCCCGGGAGTCGACCGCGCGGTATCTGGTGGGGGCGTACGGGAGCGAGGCGGCGGCGGTGCTGAACATCGTGGACCGTGACCGCGCCCTCGGGCAGCCGATCGTGGTCGGACGACCGGAGGCCTGGGCCGAGGTGACGCACGCGGTGGAGCGAGAGATGGCACTGCGCCTCTCCGACGTGCTCATCCGGCGGCTGCATCTGTTCTACGCCACGCGGGACCAGGCGCTCTCCGCCGCGGGCGTCGTGGCGGACCGCATGGCGGCTGCGCTTGGCTGGGACGTGGCGCGCCGCGACGCCGAGCTGAGCGATTACGAGAAGCAGGTCGCGCGATCGCGTGCGTTCGCCGAGGAAGTGGCGAGGCTCACGATTGGCTAAATCGGCTTCCTGGCGCGCGGCCGTACGCGGACGCGCACGGGCCGCTCGGAGTCGATCTGGTCGAGTGCCCAGCCCGCCGCATCCTGAACGTCTGGGGACTCGTCGTGCAGCGCCCCCTTGAGGGGTTCGACCGCGCGGGAGCTCTCGATCTGCCCGAGCGCCCACGCCGCGGCGACGCGCACTTCCGGCTCACGATCCTTGAGCGCACCCGCCAGGGCGTCGATCGCGTCCGGGTCCTCGAGTTGACCGAGCGCCCACGCGGCGAGCTGTCTCGCCCGCGGGTCGGAGTCTTTGAGGGCGATGCTGAGCGGGGCAACCGCGCTCGGATCCTCGATCTGGCCGAGCGCCCACATGGCGGCGCGCCTCACGTCGGGCGACGTATCTCGGACGAGCGCCCCGAGATCGCGGACGGCACGCGGGCTTTCGATCTGCCCCAGCGCGTGCGTCGCGGCGAGTCGCACCCCGGCGTCGCGGTCGCGCAGCAGCGGCAGGAGCAGATCGACGGCGGCGCGATCCTCGATCGCTCCCAACGCCCAGGCAGCCGCCCGGCGCACGCCAGCTGATGTGTCCTTGAGCGCGCCGCCGAGCGGGGACAGGGCACCCGGGCTCTCGAGCTGGCCCAGCGCCCACGCCGCGGTCTGCCGCACCGGCGCGGCGTCATCCCCCAAAGCCTTGGTGAGCATCGCGACGGAGCTCGAATCCTCGATCGCTCCCACCGCACGTGCCGCCATCGCGCGAACGCCGGCGTCGCGATCACGCAGCGCATCCTGCAGCGGGCGGAGCGCGCGACGGTCCTCCAGCTCACCGAGCCCGAGCGCTCCCGTTTCTCGCAGGCCGGGAGCCGCCTCGCGCAGCAACGCGACGAACGCGTCATAGCTCCCGGACGCCCCGGCCCGGCCGAGCACCCGCGCGGCGAGGTTGCGCACGCAGCGGTTGTCGTCGCGCAGCACGGCGCGGAACGCGCCGAAGGCGGCGGAGTCCGCCGCGCGCCAGCCCGGGCGGTGGTTGACGTGCACCCGCACGTGGGGGCCGTGGAATCCCTGGCGCATCGTCGGCATCGGCATCGGCGCGGGCATCGGCATCGGCATGGGCGTGGGGAACAACGGAGGCTGCCAGGACCACCCCCAGGCGTTGCCGATCGCCTGTGCCGCCAGCTCGCACACCGTGGAATCGGACGTCTTGAGGAGGGCGAGCACGCGCGCCACGCGCGCCGAGTCCGGAGGAGTGTCGGGCGACTGCTGCGCGGCGAGCGCAGTCGCGGCGAAGAGGAAACAAAGTGGCCAGCGGGGCATGGATGAACCTCGATGGAAGTGGCGCCACGGAGTGGGATGTGTGACCGTGCCAAAAGGTTGCAGGAGGGAGACGGAAGTGGCGACACTCGACAAAGCGTGGTAGAATCCGCCTCGCGATGCACCCCCTCGCGTCCCTGGGCCTGGTTGCCGCAGTTGTCCTCGCGGGTGCCTGTCGTGTGGGTCGCCCGAGCGCCGCCGCGGCCCACGCCACGGTGCACGGCCCCTCCGACTCCCTCATTCCCGACGGTCCGCTCGGCCTCGCGATTCGGCGCGGTCGCGCGCTGCTCGTCGCGACTGCCGAGAGCCTGCCCGGGCACGTCGGCAACAAGCTGCGGTGCGTGAGTTGTCACCTGGATGCCGGCCGCCGCTCGAGCGGCTCCTGGGTCGGCGTGTTCGCGCACTACCCCCAATATCGGGCCCGCAGCGCCACGGTGGAAACGCTGCAGTATCGGATCAACGACTGCTTCCGGCGCAGCATGAACGGTCAGCCGCTCACGACCGATGGCGTCGACATGCGCGACATCGTGGCGTACCTGTGGTTCCTGTCACGCGACGTGCCGGTCGCCCCGGCGTCCGTGTCCAACCGGCTCGCCACTTGGGCGGCGCTCACCGCCGACACCACAGCAGGCGCCCGGGTGTACGCGACCAGCTGCGTCAAGTGCCACGGCGCGGAAGGCGAGGGGACGGCCGCGGCCCCGCCGGTGTGGGGGCCGTACTCGTACAACATCGGCGCAGGGATGGCGCGGGTGCGCACCGCCGCGGCGTTCATTCGCGACAACATGCCGTTCGACCTGGCCGGCTCCCTGACCGATCAGCAGGCCCTCGACGTGGCCGCGTACGTGAACGCGCACGCCCGCCCGGATTTTGCCGACAAGGTCCACGACTGGCCGAACGGCGACCCGCCGCCGGATGTGGCCTATCCAACGGAAGCCGCTCGACGTCACCGTTCCACCACCCGATAGGAGGATGTGTATGTCGGAGATCGCCAACCTCACCACGCACCGCCGCGGATTCCTGGGGCGGATCGTCGCGGGCGCCGCTGCGCTCGGTCTGGGCGGCCTGGCCGTCCCGCTCGAGGCGGCCCCGCGTCCGCCCGCGCGCGACGGGTCAGCCAACCCCGAGTTCGAAGCGTGGCTGAACAAGATCACGGGGAAGCACAAGATGGTCTTCGACATTCCCGAACCGAATAGTGGTTTTGGGTTTGCCTGGGCCCGCGTGTTTCTCAACACGACGAACGAGAACTACGGAACCACTGACGCGGACAACACGGTCGTGATCGTGCTGCGCCACAACGGCATTCCGTTCGGCATCCAGAGCCCGATGTGGGCCAAGTACAAGCTCGGTGAGTTCTTCAAGCTCAACGATGGTGTCACGAAAGAAGCCGCGTTGCGCAACACGTTCGCGCAAGTGAAGGCAGGTGAGCTCCCGATCCCGGGGATGGCGGTGGACGAGCTCGCCGCCAAAGGCGTGCTGTTCGGCATCTGCAACGTCGCGCTCACGATCTACAGCGGCATGTTCGCCAAGCAGATGGGCATGCAGGCGGAGACCATCAAGAAGGAATGGATTGCCAACCTGCTGCCGGGCGTGACGGTCGTGCCCTCCGGGGTCATCGCCGTCAACCGCTCGCAGGAAAAGGGCTGCGCCTACTGCTTTGCGGGGTGACCGATCGACGTGACGTAGGGGCGCAGCGCGCTGCGCCCCTACGTCACGGCCTGCTTCGGACGGTTAACGCCGGCTGCGAGACTTGGCCAGCAGCCGCAGGATCTCCAGGTACAGCCAGATCAGCGTGACCATCAGGCCGAACGCCCCGTACCACTCCATGTACTTGGGGGCGCCGCCGGCCACGCCGGTCTCGATGAAGTCGAAGTCAAGGATCAGGTTCAGCGCCGCGACGACGACGATGATCCCGCTCACCACAAGACTGGCGGTGCCGTTGCCCTGCAGGAACGGCATGGCGACGTGGAACCAGGAGAGAACCCAGCCCACCAAGTAGTACAGGACGATCGCCCCCGTGGCGGCGACGACGCCGAGCTTGAACTTCTCGGTCGCCTTGATCAGCCCGGTGCGATATGCCACGAGCATCGCCGCCAGGGTCGCGAACGTCAGACCCACCGATTGCATCACGATGCCGGGGTACTTGACCTCGAGCAGCGCCGACAGCCCGCCGAGCGCGAGCCCCTCGAGCGCTGCGTATACCGGCGCCGTGAACGGTGACCATTCCTTTTTCAAAACCGTTGCGAAGGCCACGACGAGCCCGCCGATCGCCCCGAGCATGATCCAGGGCGCCGCCACGGATGGGTCGAGGGCGGCACGCACCTGGCTCCAGACCCACGCCGCGGGCACGACCACCAGAAACAGGAGAAACGCCGCCTTGTTGACCGTTCCTTCGAGCGTCATGGGCGGCGCCGTGGGATCGCGCCGCAGGTCGGCGAAGGTGCGCGCGTTCAAGGCAGGGTTGGAGGTGCGGATCAGGGCCATGGAACTCCTTATACGTGATGTCCGTTCGAGCAATGTAATCTAATTCAGCGCCATCCCCTGAGACTGCGGATCAGGTCGTGCAGCACTAGAAACTTCTCGAACACGGGCACGCCTTTGCGTTTCCGTCCAAATTCGGCAAACAGCTCGCGCAGCCGCCCGCGCCGCGCAACGTAGAACCGGAACGTCTCGGCGAAGTCCTCCTGGGGGTGCGTCGCCGCGTAGGCGGTGACGTAGTTTGGGAGCGTGGTCGTCACGCCGCGGCGCTCGAAGTCCACCCACTTGGAGTCGGCCACCCGGTACGCCTTGCGCACCTCGCCAAAGGCGCGCCGGAACCGTCCCGTGCGCGTGAACGACCAGTTGTGATACAGGAACGAGTGCCCGAGCTCGTGGAGAATGAGTCCGGTGAGCATGTTCCAGGAGATCTCGTCGCGGCGCCGCTTGCCGGTGACGTAGCGGCGCTCGATCTCGATGATCTTAGGGGTGCGGTGCGTCACGCCCGAGACGCCGGGCCGGAGCAGTACCCTGTAATTCCAGTGCTTGAGGCGCCCGACCACCAGCAGCTGGCGTACCCGGCGCAACGCCTGGCGGATCAGGTCGCGACCGGTGGCGTCCTCGCCGCACCAGGGGCAGACCTCCATCCAGTCGTTGACGCCCTTGCTGCAATGGGGGCAGATGTTCTGGAATTCCCGATAGAACCAGCGCTGTGGGCGGCCGCACCACGGGCAGAAGCGCATCGGGTACATGACGCCGCCGCCGCATCCCCAGCGGCAGCGACGGTGATACAGGAACCCCTTCGGCGCTTTGAGCGGCTCGGCGCTCGAGTTTTTGTCGGCGATGTCGCGCCCGCACCAGGGGCAGTACGAGAAGCTGTCGGACACGACCCAGCCGCAGTAGTAGCACTCCGCACCCGTCTGCTTGGTGGTATCGCGCCACTCGAGCCGGCGCCCGCAGTTCGAGCAGTGCGCCCAGAAGCGCGCGATCTCGGCCGCGCAGGTGGGGCAGCGCAGCTCCGGCGTGGGCACCTCACGCCTATGCCGAGTCACGCGCCATCGCCTCGTCCACGATCCGCTGGATGAAGTCCGTGTAGCCCATGCCCGCCTTTTCCGCAGCGTCCGCCATCTCGTTCTCGGCGGCGAGAAACGGATTGGGATTCACCTCGAGCACGTAGACTTCGTCGTCGTGGGTGAGCCGCAGGTCCACGCGGCCGTAGTCCTGCAGCCAGAGCGCGCGAAACGCCGTGGTGCAGATGTCCCCGATCTTCGCACCGACCTCGTCCGACAGGCCCTTGGCGAAGACATTCCTGATCTTCTTGCGTTTGCGGTATTCCTCGTCCCACTTCGCCTTGTAGGTCGCGATGCGGTGCTCGCCGTCGGACTCACCGAACGTGAGCTCGACGATGGGCAGCACCTGGAGCGTCTGGTTGCCCACCAGGCCGATGTACAGCTCCCGCCCCTCGATCAGCTCCTCGACGATCGCGGCCTGGTGAAACTTCTCGTGGATGAACTTCACCCGCGCCGCCAGATCCGCGTCGTCCTCCACGACCGATGCCTGCGAGATCCCCACGGAGGCGTCCTCGAGCAGCGGCTTCACGATCAGCGGGAAGCGCAGCTCCGACGGGCGCACCGGCTTCTCCCCGGGCCGGAATTCGGCGAATGCCGGCACGCGGATGCCGTGGTGCGTCAGGATCTTCTTGGTGAGCGACTTGTTACGGGCGACGAGCAACCCGGTGGGCGACGAGCCGGTGTAGCGATACCCGTGCATCTCGAGCACCGTGGCGAACGCGTACTCGTGGCGCGCCCGGCCCCGAAACGACTCGCAGCCGTTGAAGACGAGCTTCGGCTGGAAGGCAGCCAGCCGCTCGAGCACCGGCGCCAGCTGCTCGGCCACGCCGACCATGAGCACGTCGTGCGCCAGCGCCATCAGCGCCCGGGCCACGTCGTACTCCGCCTCCTCCACTTTGGCCTCGACCTCCTTCTTGTAGTCGGCGTCCTCCCAGTCGGGGTGGAGGGTGTCGAACACGACGGCGACCTTCATTGCCCCGCCTCCCCCCCGCCCCAAACGGGGAAGTGGGAACGCGGAACGCGGAACAGAAGGGCAAGGTCGTTCGCGGCACGACGCTCCCCGTGATGTTCCGCGTTCCGCGTTCCGCATTCCGCGTTCATGCCTTCACCCGCGCCATATCCCGCCCCACGGTGGTCAACGCGATCAGAATCACCAGTCCCCCCACCGCGCCCGCCGTGGGCAGCAGCAGCATCGCCGCCCGCAGGCCGAAGCGGTCGGAGAGGTAGCCGATCAGCGGCGGCGCGATGGCGTCGCCCGCGAGATGCGAGAACAGCACGAAGGCGCCGAGCACCGATGCGCGGACGGCGGCCGGCACCACGTCGAGAATGACGGCCGAGAGCGGCCCGTTGTACCACGAGTACAGGAAGAACGTCCCGAACAGGAGCGGCACGAACAGCCGCAGCTCGTCGATCAGGAGCAGGGCGGCGCACACCGGACCCCCCAGCACGAACCCCGCACCCGACACGACCACCCGGCCGCCGCTCCAGCGCGCCAGGAGCCAGTCCCCCGTCCGGCCGCCGAACAGCGCACCCAGCGCCCCGCCCGCGAGCCCCCACACCCCGAACTGCCGCCCGATGGTCGCGACCGACAGCCCGTGCGTGCGCTCGAGGAAGCTCGGCGCCCACGCGATCAGGCCGTTCACGGCAAAGGTGACCAGCGCTCCGCCCAGGAACATCCAGATGAGCGTCGGCGTCCGCAGAACGGTACCCGAGGCCTGGAGGAAGTCGCCGAACGCCGTGGCCGCTACTTCGGTCGCCTCGCTGGTCCCACGTACCGCGACGGGGACGAGTCGTACCACCGTCCAGACGACCCCGACGCTCACGCACGCGGCGAACGCCGCGGTGTCCAGCCCCGGGGGCAGTCCCTCGAACACGTCGAGCGCGCCGGAGAGCACCGCCCCGGCGAGGGTAAGCCAGATCAGCGGCATGCCGAGGTGCAGGGCCTGTCGCACCCGGGCGCGCCCGCGCGCATACCACCCTTCGACGGTGGCGCGGATGGTGGGGGGAGGGCGACGCCGCGGCTCCCGCAGCCGCGACGCCAGCAGCGCCAGCACGAATCCGGGCACGCCGAGCACGACGAAGGCCGCTCGCCAGCCGTGGCGTTCGGCGAGCACCCCGCCCAGCCAGATGCCGAGCACGCCGCCGAACGCCATGCCGACCGAGTAGATCCCGATGGCGAACGCGCGGCGCCGGCCGCGGAAGAACTCGGCGATCAAGGCCTGCGCGGCGGGGCCGTAGCCCGCTTCCCCCACGCCCACCAGGGCCCGGCACGACAACAGCTGCCAGAAGCGAGTCACGGCCGCGCCCAGCGCGGTACAGGCGCTCCACAGTCCCACACCGAACGCGATCACCGCGCGCCGCGACTTCAGGTCGCCCAGCACGCCGAGCGGCAGCGCGAACAGGGAGAGCACGACGACGTAGGCGGAGCCCAGCCACCCCAGCTGCTGGTCGGAGAGGACGAGCTCCCGCTTGATCGGCTCGAACAGGGCGAAGACGACGTTACGGTCCGTGTAGTTGAGGAGGTTGATGAGCGTGAGCAAACCCAGGGCGTACGCCGCGTACGCCCGGGACGTCGCGGCGGGAGCCGCGAACTCAGGGTCTGCGGTCGACAGTCGTCGCCTCCGCGCGGGCGTCGCGGTCCGCCTTCGCCTCGCGGTACGCTTCGGTGAGCTGGCGCAACAGCTGGTCGCGCCGATCGTACAGGCGTCTGAGCCGCCGTTTCTTCCGCTTGGCGAGCGCGTACGCCGCGACGATGGGAAAGCCGACCGTGTTGTCGAGGTAACAAACCACAGTGCCCGGGAGCTGGTCGGGGTCGACCTTGCCCCAGCTCACCGCCTCGGCGGGCGTCGCTCCCGACAGGCCGCCCGTGTCGGGGCGGGCGTCGGTGATCTGCAGGTAGTAGTCGTGCCCCTTCTCGCTGATGCCCAGGACCTCCTGGATCTGCGGCTCCGTCTGCAGCACGAAGTTCTTGGGGGAGCCACCCCCGATGATCAGGACGCCACTCTTGCCGCCATGCGTCTTCGCGTCGAACACGATTGCCGACGTCTCGTTCACGTCGGCGCTCGGATCGAAGCGCAGCCGGGAGCCGGTGAGCGCCTGCTCGGCGACGTTCATGCCGATCGACGAGTCCCCGGGCGACGACGTGTAGATCGGCACGCCACACTGATGGGCGACCCCGAGCAACGATTTGCGCGACAAGCCCAGCGCCTTCTCCCGCTCGAGGATGTATCCACCCAAGAGGTAGTGATATTCGGCCGTGCTCATCGGCCGCTGGAACTCGGGCGCCGCCGACACGTCGCGGATGAAGGCGTCGGTGGAGAGCAGCACCTCGTAGTCGAAGAAGATGTCGTAGATGCGCACGACGCCTTCTTCACGCAGCTCCACGTCGTCGGCGAAGGGCGTGCCGCGATGCATCGTGAGCCCCAGCCCGAAATGCGCGTCGTGGTAGAGGTTCGCCCCGGTGGAGACGATCCAGTCGAGAAACCCGGCCTCGACGAGCGGGATGATCGTGGACATCCCGAGTCCCGCGGGGGTCATCGCCCCCGTCAGACTCATCCCGACGGTGACGTCGTCCTCGAGCATCCGCTCGGCGAACAGCCGGCACCCCTCCGCCAGACGGCCGGCGTTATAGGCGAGGAACGCTTGGTCGACCAGCTCGGGGATCGTCTCCCGGCCGGTGATCGGCTTGGGATCGATGCGCTGGCCGCGCAGAAAGTCCTTGCGAGTCATGGTGGCGTCCCCAATCGCTAAACGTCGCCGTCGGCCGCCGCAGCAGGGAGCGCCTGCGTGCGGCGCTCACGCGCCTGCCGCACGATCGCCACCGCCTCCCGCGGGCTGTCCGTGATGGTGAAGAGCTGCAGATCGGTCGTCGCGATCTTTCCCTCGCCGGCGACGCGGTCACGCAGCCACTCCGCGAGCCCTTGCCAGTACGCCCGGCCGAACAGGACGACCGGGAAATGCTTCACCTTCCCGGTCTGGATGAGCGTCAGCGCTTCGAACAGCTCGTCCATGGTGCCGTATCCGCCCGGAAAGACGATGAACCCCGTCGAATACTTCACGAACATCGTCTTGCGGACGAAGAAGTAGCGGAAGTTGATGGCGCGCTCGACGTACGGGTTGAGTCCCTGCTCGAACGGCAGCTCGATATTGCAGCCGATCGAGAGGCCGTTCCCCTCCTGGCAGCCGCGGTTGGCCGCCTCCATGATCCCGGGCCCGCCCCCCGTGATGATCGGGAAGCCCTCCTGGGCGAGCAGGCGCGCGGTTTCCACGGCCTGCTCGTAGTAGGGATCGTCGGCCGGGGTACGCGCCGACCCGAACACCGTGACGGCGTTGTAGACGTCCGACAGGGTGTCGAATCCCTCGACGAACTCACCCATGATCCGGAGCACGCGCCACGAGTCCGACTTCGTGAAGGCGCGGCGCTCGCGCGGAACCTGGGAGAGGAGTCGTTCGTCCTCAGTGACCGCCGTCCGTGGCGAGCTGCTCGAGCGCTGCGACATGGTCGTCCTGCACGTTATAGAAGAAAGGGGAGAGGCGCACGTGCCCCGGGCGCGCGTCGGCGACGATGCCGGCGGCGGCCAGGTGTCGCACGCCCGCCGCCGGATCGGCCGCCGGCAGCATGACGATGGCCGAGCGATCCGCGGCGCGCGGCGCGACCTTGGGCCGGAAGCCGCGCTCCCGCGCCCGCTCGATCAGGTCTTCGGTGAGCCCGGCGGTCACGCGGCGGATCGCGGGGACCCCGATCTCCTCGATGTAGTCGAGACCACCGAGCTGGGCGTACACCGCCGCCAGCGACGGGGTGCCGAGCTCGAAGCGGCGGGCGTCGTCGTGCAGCTCGAGGGAGTGCGGGTCGAACGCGAACTGGTTCTTGTGGCCGAACCAGCCGGCGATCTGCGGTGCCAGGCGCCGCGCCTGCTCCTCGCGCGCATACAGAAACACGATGCCCGGCCCGCCCAGCAGCCACTTGAGCCCTCCGGCGGTCAGGAAGTCCACACCCGTCGCCTTTACGTCCACCGGAAGCTGCCCCACCGACTGGTAGGCGTCGACGAGTACCAGCGCGCCGCGCCGGTGCGCGGCCTCGGCGACCGCGGCGATGTCCTGGATCGCGCCGCTCGTGAAGTACACGTGCGAAGTGGCCACGAGGGCCGTCCGCTCGTCCACGGCCCGAGCGATCGCCTCGACCGGCACAGAAACCCGGTCGGGGCTCTCGACCACCACCAGCTCCACGCCGCGCGGCCGCTTGGCCAGCCATTGATAGGCGACGGTCGGGAAATCGAGCGACGTGACGACCACGCGGGGACGGTGGGCGTAGTCGAGCGCCTCCGCCACGGCCGAGAGCGCGACTGAGATGCTCGGCGCGAGCGCGATTTCCGCGGGGCCAGCGTTCACGACGCGCGCATAGCGGCCGCGCAGGTCTCCGAGCGCGCCCCACCAGACATCGTACCAGGCGGACGCCCCGCGTCGCTGCCAGACATCGAGGAATTCGGTCACGCGCCGGCGCGTGCGCTCGCCCAAGGCACCGAGGGAGCACGTGTTCAAGTAGATGCCGCCCTGAAAGATCGGGAACTCGCTCCGGTAGCGGGCGAGCGGGTGGGCCCCGGCGGCTGTGTCGGAGTGACGGCCGGCGAGCGTCATAGGCGGTCAATATACAGAAGGAAAAGCGCGCCGGGCACACCTCGCGAGTAGATTGCCTCTCATGCAGTCGCGCGGCGGTTGGCCGGCGCTCACCGTGCGCCTCGCCCTGCGGGCGCTCGTGAGCCCGCGCCTGGCACTCGACCTCGTTCGTCTCGCCTGGAGCGCCCGGGCGCGCGATTGGTACCGCCGGGCGCCGTTCCTGCCGGTGCCGCCGCGCGAGTACCTGCGCTGGCGCATGTTCACTGCGTACGGCGACGAGGACGCCACGCCACCGCTCGACGACGTGGTGCGGTTCGCGAGATGGCGGCGAGAGACGATGCACTTATGAAAAAAGACGTCGAGCAAAATCGTCACGCGGAGACGTCGCGCAGAACCGTCGCGCTGAAACGTCGAGCGCTCGAGATGGGCTTCGACGGTGCGGGCATCGCGAGCCTTGAGCGGAGCGCGCATGCGGACGAGCTCGATCAGTGGCTCGCGGCCGGCTACGCGGGCAGCATGGCCTACCTGCACCGCCAAGCCGACAGGCGCAAGCATCCCGCCCGCATCATGCCGGACGCCCGGGTGGCGGTGGTTACCCTGACCAACTACTTCCATGGCTCTCCTCACCCCGGGCTAGCACCCGGGGTCAGTACGACCGCGGGGAAAGTCGCTCAGTACGCCTGGTCCGGCGATTACCACACGGTCATCGGCCGCCGGCTCGAGCAGCTCGCTACCGCCGTCCGGGAGATCGCGCCCGGGGCGAGGACGCGCTGTTACGTAGACGCGGGTCCGGCCCCGGAGCGCGAGCTGGCGCAGCGCGCCGGGTTGGGCTGGATCGGAAAGAACACCATGCTGATCCATCCCACGATCGGGTCGTTCACGTTCATCGGCGTGATCTTTACCGATGCCGAGCTCGCCCCCGATCTCCCGTTCCAGGCCGATCGTTGCGGCACGTGCCGCCGCTGTCTCGACGCCTGTCCCACCGACGCCTTCGTCGAGTCCCGGGTGCTCGACGCGCGACGCTGCATCTCCTACCTCACGATCGAGCATGCCGCGCCGTTCAGCGACGACGAGCGCCGAATGGTGGGCGACTGGCTGTTCGGGTGCGACGTGTGTCAGGACGTGTGCCCGTGGAACGTCACGTTTGCCGAGCCGACGTCCGACCCGGAGCTCGCCGTGCGCGGCGAGGTCGCCGCGCCCGACCTGGCGGCGCTGCTCGCCGCTGAGCCGGAAGAGTTCGAGCGCCGCTTCGGCGACACGGCGTTCGAGCGCCCCGGCGCCTCCGGCCTGCGGCGCAATGCCGCCGCCGTGTCGGCCAACCGCCAGGGAGCGGTTCCGTGACCGAAGTCCCCGTCGCCCAGTCCGAGCAGGCGAGCGTGATCCGCCACCGGCTCAGCGAAGGGCTCGCGAAGATCGATCCGCACCATCGCCTGTGCGGCCGCCCCGTGGCCTACCGCATCATCGACGGGACGATGCTCGAGATTGCGTACCGCGATGTGCCGGGGATCGCGGAAGCGGAGGTACTGGGTGTGAAGCGCCTGATCGGCGTGGAGTGTTTCTGCACGGTAGCGCCGCAGACGGCGGAGACCGTGATCGTCCGGTTCGTCGTCTCCCTCAAGACGTAGCGGGTTACGCGGCCGTCAGCCGGAGCACGGGCAGCTCCGGCGGATTGCGCCACCGGGGAATCGCCGCGCTCCCCACGCCCGCCGACACGTACAGCCACGTGTCCCCCGCGCGCTTCAGGCCGTGCAGGTATTTCCGGCCGAACTGCGACGGCGCGATGATCGGTCCGACCAGCGGCAGGTGTGCCTGACCATTGTGGGTGTGACCCGACAGCATCACGTCCACCCGCAGCCCGGCGGGGAGATACTCGATGAGGTCGGGATTGTGCGACAGCAGCACCCGCGGCACGTCGGGCGGCACGCCGGCGAGGGCGTCGTCCGGCCGTACTGCACCATGGCTGAAGTCGTCGACGCCGGCGACGGCGAGCGCCGCCGTCCCACGGCGGATTAATTCGTGCCGGTTCGTGAGCAGGCGGGCGCCGGCGCGCTCGACCGTCCGGCTCACCATGTCGGGATCGACCCAGTGGTCGTGATTGCCGAGCACGGCCACACTGCCGTCGCGGGCGCGAAACCGCGCCAGGATGCCGTCCAGGCCATCCAGATCGCTGCGGGCGTGACTCACGAAGTCGCCCCCCAGGGCGACGAGATCGGGCGCGAGCTCGGCCACGCGATCCGCCACGCGCGCGAACCAGCGCTCCGGGACTGCGGGCCCGTGATGCAGATCGGTCACGAGCGCGATGCGGTAGCCGACGAGCCGGGGGTCCAGGTCGCGCACCGGGAGCGCGATCTCAGGAGTCTCGAGCCGCGCGTTCTCCCAGCGCGCGAACGGCGCGGCCAGGCGCTCCACCACCCAGCCCACGCGCGCCTTGGTGAGCCGCTCGAACACCGGCGGACGCCGCTCCCGCGCCGGTGGGTGGCGCCGCGGGTGGAGGAACAGCCCGATCACTTCGCGACGACGCGGGAGACGACGTCGTACACGAAGTGCACGCCGAAGGTGACGTCGTCGAGGCTCACCCGCTCGTCGTTCCCGTGCACGCCGCGGGACTCGGTCTGGGTGAGCGGAAACGGCGACAGCCCGTAGCTCACGATGCCGAGCTGCCGGAAGTAATGGCTGTCGGTGAAGCCGGTGAGCGGCGGCGTGGTGACCAGGGCATTAGGCGCGCGCTCGCGCGCCGCGGCCACGATCGAGCGGAACAGCTCCGTGTCCGTCGGGCTTTCGGTCGCCGGCCAGCTGGGGCCGAGCGGCGTGATGGCGACCGCGGTGTCCGCGACCACGCGGACGAGCTCGGCCAGGAACGCCTGCGGGTCCTGTCCCGGCAGGAGCCGCACGTCCAGCGCGGCTCTGGCCACCGGCGGGATCACGTTGGTCTTGTCGCTGCCCGTGAGGCCGGTGATCGAAATCGTGTTCCGGAGCAGCGCGTTATAGGTGAGGTCCCCCGTGAGGGCGCGAACGGCCGCCGAATCGCGGAGCGCCGCGCGGACGTCGGCGAGCCAGGCGCGCCGCACCGGGTCGGGCTCGATGGTCGAGAGATCGCGCAGGTAGCGTTCCACCGCCGGCGTCACCACCAGCGGCGTCTGATAGCTCGCGATGCGGTTCAGCGCCCGCACCAGCCGGTGAACGGGGTTGTCGGGTGTGGGACGGGAGCCGTGTCCCGCCGTGCCGCGGGCCGTGACCTCGAGCCAGAAGGGCGATTTCTCGGTGGTCCCGACGCCGTAGTACTCGATCCGCCCGGTGGGACCCGCGCGGATCGTGCCACCCTCGGTGAGCAGGAACTCGGCGTCCTGCACCAGCTCCGGGTGATGCTCCACCATCCACGCCGCCCCGACGCCGGCGCCTACCTCCTCGTCCGCGGTGGCGAGGAAAATGACGTCCCGCTTGAGCGCCACGCCGGCGCGTTTGAGCGTAAGCAGTGTCATGAGCTGCGTGATCGCCTCGCCCTTCATGTCGAGTGCGCCACGCCCCCAGAGATAGCCGTCCTGCACGGTGCCGGCGAAGGGGTCGACCTTCCAGTATTCCGGCGTCGCCAGCACCACGTCCATGTGGTTGAGCAGGATGAGCGGCCGGGCGCTGCCGTCTCCGGCGACGCGCGCGTACAGGTTCGCCTTCCCCGGCCCGGGCTCGAAGATCTGCGCGGTGATCCCCTCGCGCGCGAGCACGGCCTTGAGCCACTCGGCCGTCTTGAGCTCGTTGCCCGGAGGGTTGGTGGTGTTGATCGCGACGTACTGCGCCAGGAGCGCCGTCGCTTCCCGGCCGACGGCGCGCCAATCGGCGTCCGTGCGCGGCAGGCCGGGCTCGCCGAATCGCGGCGGCAGGAGCACGGGCTGACTGGAGGGGCCGAACAGGCCGGGTTGGGCCGGGGCGATGGCCTGGGGCGGTCGGGCGCACGCGGTCGCGACGACCAGAGCCAGCAGCGGAGTACGGCGCACGAGTCCTCCCGACAAGGGAACGGGGGAACCCGCAAACTACCGGCCGGAGAGACGCGCGGCGAGCCCCCCCGGGTCAGTGCACGACGACCTTCGCCTGACCTGTCTTGCCTTCGCTCGTGGCCTGCACAAACGCGGTGCCGGCCGCACGCGGCTGGATGTTACCGTACCCGGGTTGTACGACCACGAAGACCGCAGTGTCGGTGCTGAACCAGGAGACGGGCCGGCCGCTGAGCATGTTTCCGGCCGAGTCCCGCAGTTCCGCCCAGAAGGTGAAGAGCGTGTCGCTCAAGGCGACGCTCGCACTCTCGGGCACGACGGTGACGGTTGCCACGGGGGCCGGCGCCGCAACCGTGACGGTCGCCTGCCCGGTCTTCCCCTCGCTCGTCGCGCGCAGCACCGCGGTTCCGGCGCTAAGTGCGCGAACGGTCGCGGAGGCACCGGGCGTGCTCGTAATCGACAACACCGACGGGTCCGTGCTCGACCATGACACGGCCCGGTTGCTGAGCACGTTCCCGGCTGCGTCCCTGAGGTCCGCTGAGAAAGTGGCGTTGTCTCCCACAGTGAGGCTGGCGCTCCCGGGCACGACCGTAACCGTGGCGACCGGGGCCGGCACCCCCACCGTAATGGTCGCCTGCCCGGTCTTCCCCTCACTCGTCGCGTGGAGCACGGCCGTTCCAGCTGCCCGAGCGAAGACAATGCCCGTGGTTCCGTAAGAATACACTTGAATGATCGTGCTGTCGGCGGTGTACCAGGACACCGATCGATTCGACAGGAGATTCCCACCGGAGTCCTTGAGGTCTGCACGGAAGGCCAGGCTGTCTCCCATGGCTAGGTTAGTGCCCGCCGGGACAACCGTGACGGTCGCCACAGGCGCCGACGAGGCGGTTACCTGCACTCGATGCACGTTGCTGAAGCCACCGCTCGTCGCCGTGATCGTGGCGAAGCCCTGCAGCCGACCTGTGACGCGCGCCGAATCGCCGAAACCCGTCACGGTGGCCGTGTCGGCTGGGCTGCTCGTCCATGTCACCGATGGGTTCTGCACCGGCTTGCCGCTCGCGTCTCCCACGGCGGCGAACAGCGTGATCGTCCCGCCCACACCGACGGAGGCCGGACCCGAGATGCGCACGTACGCCCCCCCGCTTGAACCCGCGTTGGGAAGCAGGACCGACAAGGGCGTCGTGTTGCCAGCCGTCACCTGCACGCCCGACGTGATCACCGGATCGAGGTTTGGGAGGAACGGCTCTTCGATCCGCACGACATAGCTGCCCGGTGGCAGAAAGGCCACCTTATAGTGGCCGTCGCCGTCGCTCCGACCCGTGGCCTCTAAGTAGGCGCTGTCCGCTCTGCCGGGATAAGTGCCGTACACCGAGACCTGCGCGTTCGAGACCGGCTGCGTGGTGCCGTTGGCGCCCTGTGTCACGGCCCCGGCGATCGCGCCCGCCGCCGCCGAGTTGATCGCGCGCAGGTGGGGCGTGAAGTCGAACTCGTTGTTGCTGCTGTAAAAGTTGAACTCGAAGCTGCGGCCGACGTCGAAGTCGAGCACGATGTCGGCGCCCTGCGTCGGCACGTCGACCGGATACTCGACGAACGCCAAGAACGACGACCACCCATGCCAATTCACCGGCGCGGGATGCTGCGCAGCGTCGTCCCATGTGATCGAGGACAAACTCGTGTCGATCGTCATCCGGACCGCGCGGTATTGCCCGGCAGGCATCTCCCCCTGTCCCAGGATCGCGGTAGCCCCCTGCTGCAGGGCGAGCAAGTCGAACGTCTTCCGGGGCTCCGTGATGACCGTCCACTGGCCGCCGCTGCTCGTGTTAGCGGTGTCCGCCTCGGCCTCGATCCGCACCACATAGATGTTGACGCTATGGAGCGAGTCATACGGGAACGGCGCGTCCGTGAGCCGCACCGTGATGCGCGGCCTCAGCGGCGCCAGGGAGGTGGCGGTGGTGTCGTCCTCATAGCACCCGGCCAGGGAGAGCGCGAGCACCAGGCATCCGGCGAGTGTAGCACGAGTCGACATTGAACCAGCTCCGTGGCAGCAGACTTGCAGGTGGCCTTCGTGAGAGATACCTCTGCTGCAAAGTGCCGCGTCACAAGCGCGGCCGCCTGGGGGGACGCGGGTGTGACGCCCGGGGAGCGCGCGTGGGTATACATAGCGTGGGGACGAGCGACGTGGAAGCGGTGCGCCGGGTGCTCGGCGGCGACACCGAGGCATATGCCACGCTCGTCGCGCGCTACCGTGACCGCCTGGCCCGCTACGCCGTGCACATGCTCGGCAATCGCGAAGACGCCGAGGAGGCGCTCCAGGACGCGTTCGTCCGGGCGTATCGCTCGCTCGAGCGTTGTGACGACGCGGCGCGATTCGGCGCATGGCTGTACGGCATTCTGGTGAATCGGTGCCGCACGACGGGCGCCCGGGCGGCGAAGCGCGGGCGTGTCTTCGTGCGCGACGAAGCCGCGCTCAACGGCGTGGCCCACGCGAGCGCCGCCGAGCAGACCGAGGGCGAGGACGTGGTGCATTGGGCGCTGGAGCGGCTGACCCCGGAATACCGGGAAGCGTTCCTCCTCAAGCACGTCGAGGATCTCGAATACGAAGAAATGGCGCGGCTGACCGGTGCGGGGGTGTCGGCGCTCAAGATGCGCGTGAAGCGCGCGCGCGAGCAGCTGCAGGCCATTCTCAGAGAGGCGGAACGTGTTTGAGCCGGATGAGGAGCTGATCGGGCGCGTGCTGCGCCAGCTGCGCCGGCCGGTGACGGTCGATGCGGGCCTGGACGCGCGCGTGATGGAGCAGGTCAGGCGCCTCCCGCCGCGCCGGGCGGCAGGGGCGGCCCAGGCCGCCTGGGGCTGGCTCACCCGGCCACGCACCATCCGGCTCTCGCCGTTGGGCGCGCTCGCGATCGCCGCGGTGTTCGTCGCCGTCGTGCTGGGGCGTCCCGATCGCTCCTCCCGCTCCACAGCCGCGAGCGGGCGCGAGTTCGCTTTCGTAGTCGTGGCGCCACGTGCTACGACCGTGTCGCTCGTGGGGGACTTCAACGATTGGGATGCCGCCCGCACGCCCATGCGGCGCGTCCGCCAGGACGAGTCCGTGTGGGCCGCCGTCATTCCCCTGACCCCGGGACGGTATCGTTACGCCTTCCTGGTGGACGGCGTCAGCTGGCTGGCCGATCCCGCCGCTCCCGCCGCGCGCGACGACGAGTACGGCGCGCCGAGCTCCGTCGTGACCGTGGGGGGCTCTTGACGCTGTTGGTCGCGGCGACCCTCGTCGCGCTCCAGGCCCCCGCCCAGGGGCTCGACCCGCGACTCCAGCGCCTCGACTCGATCAGCCGGCCGATCGTGACGGCGCTGGTCGATTCGGCGCGCGCGGTCGCGCTCCCCACCGAGCCGCTGGTGCAGCGCGCGCTCGAGGGCGCGACCAAGCGGGCTACGGCGGACCGCATCGTCGCCGCCGTCCGCCGACTGGCGCTCGACCTGAGCCACGCGCGCGACGCGCTCGGCCCCATGACCTCGCCCCCCGAGCTGTCGGCCGCGGCCGCGGCGCTGCGCGCCGGGGCGCCCCCGGCGACGTTGACCGAGCTGCGGCGCGTGCGGCGGGAGTCGCTCACCGTGCCGCTCGCCGTGCTCACGGACCTGGTCGCGAGCGGCGTGCCGGTGGACAGCGCCGCGGGCGCGGTGCTCGCCCTCGCTGCGAGAGCGAGAGACGCGGACCTGGTCGAGTTCCGCCGCGCCGTGGAGCGCGACATCGCCCTCGGTGCGCCACCCGCGTCCGCGACCGCCGCCGCCGCTGCGTTCGCCGCCGTAACCGTGCAGGTGAACGCGGGGGCCAAACAGCAGCGCCCCGGCCCTCCCTGATAGCGTGCGGCCGCCCAGGGCCGCGAGGCATGCGTGGGCCGCGGCGATCGCCGCGGCGTGGTGGCTCTTGGATGCTCCCCCCTCCGCAGCACAGGCGACCGGGACCGTCGATGTCGGCGTGTCGTCCGTGCGCTACGACGGCTTCCTCCCATCGGCCGCCGCGTCCGTCTCGCCCGCGCTGCGCTGGGAGCAGCCGAGCGGGACCCTCACGGCGCGGGGCACCTACCTGCGGTTCGAGAGCGGCCACCGCAGCCTGCAGGGCCTCGTCGCCGGCTCGTTCCTGATACGTCCCGCTGGGCATCGCTGGCGGGGTGAGCTGGGCGGCTCCGTGGGCGCGAGCCGCTATCTCGACTTCGCGAGCTTCTGGCACGCTACCGCCGACGCGCGGCTGCACCTGCTGGGAGCGGACCGCGGCGCCTGGATCGGAGCCACGGCGGGACGTACCGCGTACGGCGCGGGGGCGCGCCCCGTCGCGAGTGCCGGTGTCGGCGCTTGGGCGCAGCGTTCCCAGGTGATGTTATCGGCTTCGGCGACCCGCTCGTTCGTGGGGGACTCGGCGTACAGCGATTTCCTGGCGACCGCGCTGACACGTCGCGGGGCGGTCACACTCGACGCGTCCCTCGGAGCCCGGGTCGCGAGCCGGGGGGGCGGACACGGCGTGTTCGGCGAGGCGAGCGCCACGCTCACGCTCGGGGAGCGAACCCAACTGTTCGTCGCCGGGGGCCGCTATCCCACGGACCCGGTCAGTGGCAGCGTCGCCGGTCGCTACCTGAACGGCGGCGTGCGGCTGCGCCTGGCGCGTCCGGCCCGGCTCGCGTCGCGCACCTCGCCGCCGGGCGCATCGGAGCATGGGACGCCCGCCGACGGAGACCCCGTCGCGGGCGCGCGCCTCGCCGTGCTGCCGCGTCCCGAC
>WNGL01000130.1_pt1 | contig 83841 bp, 85 predicted proteins | sample 5400591 | NCBI WGS metagenome assembly WNGL01 (sample SAMN13153377, study PRJNA577476) | soil metagenome | isolation source: 80 cm soil or saprolite under Garry oak tree replicate 1 | place: USA:California | collected 2016-06-15 | reverse complement strand
GTAGTTGTCCAGGGCGGCATGGCGCTGGGCCGCGCTGAGCCAGAACCACGCCGTCCCGCCCGGCGTTGCGGCGGCGTGCCGCAGTCCGGCGGGAACGGCGCGGAGAACCCGCGCCCCGGCGCGATAGCTAGCGGCGAGCAGGCGCGGCCGGCTTCGCGCGGGCGACGCGGCGGTCGCGCCCGTCGCGCCCATTGACTCCCGCCTTATCACCTTCGATGAACTCCTCGACCAGCCTTCTGGCCTCGTTGTCGCTGTACTGGACCGGGGGCGACTTCATGAAGTACGAGCTCGGCGACTCCAGCGCTCCGCCGATGCCGCGGTCCAGAGCCAGCTTGGCGCAGCGCACGGCGTCGATCACGATGCCCGCCGAGTTCGGCGAGTCGACGACCTCGAGCTTGAGCTCCACATTGAGCGGAACGTCGCCGAACGAGCGGCCCTCGAGCCGGATGTACGCCCATTTGCGATCGCTCAGCCAGGGCACGTAGTCCGACGGTCCGATGTGGACGTTGTCCGCCCCGATGTCATAGTCCAGCTGCGACGTGACCGAGCGCGTCTTGGAGATCTTCTTCGACATGAGGCGGTCCCGCTCCAGCATGTTCAAGAAGTCGGTGTTGCCACCGAAGTTGAGCTGGTAGGTGCGCTCCAGCTTCACGCCGCGGTCCCGGAAAAGCCTCGTGAGCACGCGGTGCACTATGGTGGCGCCTACCTGTGACTTGATGTCGTCGCCGATGATCGGCAGGTTCTTGTCCAGAAAGCGCTTCTGCCAGTAGGGCTCGCGGGCGATGAAGACAGGAATGCAGTTGACAAACCCGACACCGGCGGTGAGCGCCTGCTCGACATACCACTTGGTCGCCTCTTCAGAGCCGACCGGCAGGTAGCTCACGACCACGTCTGCTTTGGTCTTCTTCAAGATCCCGACGACGTCGGAGGTCTCGCCCGGCGCCTTCTGAACTATGTCGGCGAGGTATTTGCCGATTCCATCGTGGGTCATGCCTCGCTGGACCTTGATGCCGGTGCGCGGCACGTCGGAGAACTTCACCGTGTTGTTGGGCTTGCTGAAGATCGCTTCGCAGAGGTCGAGGCCGACCTTGTTCTTGTCGATGTCGAACGCGGCGACAAACTCGATATCGCGGATGTGATAGCCGCCGAGGTCCACATGCATGAGTCCCGGGACCGAGTCCTTGGGTGATGCGTTGCGGTAGTAGTGAACGCCCTGGACCAGCGCCGAGGCGCAGTTGCCGACCCCCACGATGGCCACGCGAACTTTCTTGTCCTTGGCGTTGCGATGGCCGTTCCGCTGATTGACGCTCATGCGCCCACCTCCTCACGAACTTTCACTTTGGATGACATGCCGAGCATCTGGTCGAGGCGCTCACGAAAGCGCTTGATGTTCTCCACGTCGAGCGAGCAGTAGACCTGCCTGCCCTCGCGCCGGGTCTTGATCACCCCGCCGACGCGCAGCATCCGCAGGTGCCAGGAGATGCGCGGCTGGCTCATGTGGAGATACTCGGCCAGGTCGTTGACACTCTCCTCGCCGGCCTGGGCGAGACGCTCCAGGATGCGCAGGCGCGTCGGGTTGGCGAAGGCCAGGAAATGGTCCGGCAGCTCTTTCCTCGGGTTCTGGAGAAACATAAAGGTTGCTTTATGTACGAGTATACATAAAGGGTGGTTTATGTATCGGGAGACTGGATTTGATCGGCTAGAGGCGCCGCACCAGGTCGAGGAATTCAGCTCGGGTGCGCGGGTCGCGGCGGAAGGTGCCCAGCATGCACGAGGTCATCATGCGGCCGCCCGGCGTCTCGACCCCGCGCATCTCCATGCACAGGTGGCGCGCCTCGATAACGACCCCGACGCCTCGAGGAGCCAGGGACTCGTTGAGCGCCTCGGCGATCTGCTTGGTCAGCTGCTCCTGGATCTGGAGGCGATGCGAGAAGACCTCGACCAGGCGCGGGATCTTGCTCAAACCGACCACCTTGCCCTTGGGGAGATAGCCCACGTGGACCTGCCCGAAAAACGGCAGCATGTGGTGCTCGCACAGGCTGTAGAAGTTGATGTCCTTGACCACGACCATCTCGTCGTAGTCCTGGTCGAAGATGGCGCCGGCGATCACTTCCTCGGGCCGGACGCCGTAGCCGTCGGTCAGCTCGCGCAGCGCGCGGGCCACCCGGTCGGGGGTGGCCTTCAGGCCCTGGCGCTCCGTGTCTTCGCCCAGCTCGACCAGCAGCGATTCGACCAGGTCTGCGATCGGGTCGCCGGGCTTCGGTTTCGGGGTGGCCACTGTTGCTCACACAATTTACGTGGTGGATGCGCTTGCGGCGGCCCAACTGCTGTCCGAAATCGGTTACCTGCTTCGCCAGGAACCGAAGGAAGTCTTCCGCGCCAAGGCATTTTCAACGGCGGCCTGGTCGCTCGCCCTGCAGCGGCCTGACCTCGAGGCCCTGCACCGCGAAGGCAAGCTGACATCGATCGAGGGAGTGGGCGCCGGCATCGCCAAGGTGCTCGCCGAGCTCGCCGAGACAGGCCAGAGCCGCTACCTGGCGCGACTCCGCGAGGAGATGAAGCAGCCCGCGCGGGGGGACGAGTCTCGGCTCGATTTCAAGAGCTACCAGGGCGACATCCACTCGCATACCGAATGGAGCGACGGCCGGGCGACGATGCTGGAGATGGCGGAGGGCGCAAGGGCCATCGGCTATCACTACCTCGGGATCACGGACCACTCGCCACGAATCAAGGTCGTGAACGGCCTGGACGCGGAGCGCCTGGTCGCGCAATTGCGGGAGATGGCTCAGGTGCAGTCACGGGTCGACGGCCTGACGTTGCTGCAGGGCATCGAGGTCGACATCCTCGAAGACGGTGCGCTCGACCTGCCGGATGCCGTGCTCGAGATCCTCGACGTGGTGATCGCCTCACCGCACGTCAAGCTGCGGCAGGAGCCCGCCGCGATGACCGAGCGAATGCTTCGGGCCGCGGCCCATCGGCACGTCGATGTGATCGGCCACCCGACTGGACGCAGGCCTGGATCGAGGGAGGGCGCGACGTACGACTTCGAGGCGGTGTTCAAGGAAGCGGCCAAAAATGGCGTGGCGCTGGAGATCGATTGCGATCCCGCGCGGATGGACCTCTCGCCGGAGATGGCGCGCCTCGCGTACGAGTGCGGCTGCAATTTCGTCGTGGACGCCGACGCGCACGCGCCGGCCGAATTCGCCTACGTGCCGATGGCTCTTTGGATGGCACGCCGGGCCGGGATCCCGCAGGACCGCATCCTCAACTTCCGGCCACTCGATGAACTTACGATGGCCCTCGAACGATGACGCAGATCGGGATCATGATCGAAGGCCAGGAGGGGTTGAGCTGGGAGCGCTGGCGGCGCATCTGCCACGACACCGACACCCTCGGCTTCGCGTCGCTACGGCGGAGCGACCACCTGATCTCCCTCATGTCTTCGCCAGATCGCGAATGCATCGAGTGCTGGACCTCGCTCGCCCTGGCCGCGGAATGGACGAAGAGGATCGAGTTCGGTCCGATGGTGAGCCCGATGACGTTTCGGCTGCCACGCGTCCTGGCGAAGATCGCGGCTGCGGTCGATGCCCTTTCCGGCGGCCGGCTGATCCTCGGAGTCGGGGCCGGGTGGAACGAAAACGAGCACCGCGTGTTCGACATCCCCTTCTATACGGAACGAGAGCGCTTCGAGCGGCTCGACACAGGCATCAATGAGATGCACGAGATCTGGGCGACGACGTATCCCAAGCCCGTGCGCCATCCGATCCCACTTCTGCTTGGCGGCAAAGGCGCCAAGCGCACGCTTCCGCTGGTGGCGCGCGAAGCGACCGAGTGGAATCTCTCGCGGCTCGATGCCGAGATGTTCCGACAGAGGCGCGAGGTGCTCGAGCAGTGCTGCCGCGAAATCGGTCGCGATCCCGCCTCCATCCGACGCTCGGTGATGACGACTTACATCATCGGGCGTGATCGGGATGAGCTCCGGGAGCGCGCCCTGTCCCTGCGCGACGTCATCCCTTCCTTGAAAGGCCTGGACGCCGAGCAAGTCCTCGAGAAGATGCGGCTGCAGGCCTTTGTCGGCACTCCTGAGGTGATCGCCGAGCAGATGCGGGAACACGCAAAGCTGGGCGTCGACCTCTTCATGCTGCAGCACTTCGTGCTCGACGATGGCGATGCGCTCGAGCTGCTTGCGAAAGAAGTGATTCCGGCTGTGGCCTAAGGTACGCGCATGGATTTCGAGCTAAGCCAGTCCGAGAAAGCGTTTCGTGACGAGGTCAGGGCGTGGCTGAACGCCAACGCGCCTCGCGACGCGGATGGGCCGGGCGACATGAAGGCCTTCATCGACAGCCGGCGGGCATGGCAGGCCAAGCTCTACGGCGCGGGCTACGTCGGCCTCACCTGGCCCGAGGAGTACGGCGGCCGCGGCCGCAGCTTTATGGACCAGCTGATCTTCAACGACGAGATGATCCTGGCCCATGCCCCCGATCCGATCAACGTCATCGGCCTGGGCATGGGGGGACCGGTCGTCATCGCGCACGGCACCGAGGAGCAGAAGAAGCGATACCTTCCGCCCCTGCTCTCCGCGGACGAGATCTGGTGCCAGGGCTTCAGCGAGCCGAACGCCGGCAGCGACCTGTCAGGGCTGCAGACCCGCGCCGAGGACAAAGGCGACCACTACGTCGTCAACGGCCAGAAGGTCTGGACGACGCTCGCGCATGTCGCCAGGTGGTGCATGCTCCTCGCCCGCGAGCGCAAAGAGCTCAACCCACGCGAGGGACTGACCTACCTGCTGGTCGACATGCAGAGCCCTGGCATCGAGGTCCGCCCGCTGGTCCAGATCACGGGTGACGCCGAGTTCAATGAGATCTTCTTCAAGGACGTGAAAGTGCCGAAGTCGCAGATCCTCGGCGAAGCGGGCGGTGGATGGGCCGTCGCCATGACGACGCTGCTCCACGAACGCGGCACCCTCGGCCTGGCCCTCACCACCCGAGCGCAGATCACGGCGGCGGAGCTGGCCGAGCGCGCACGCAAGCTCGGCCGAGGCTCGGATCCGCTGGTGCGCCAGAAGATCGCGCAGCACACGATCGAGGCACGTGCCCTGCAGCTGAACGGATATCGCGCCGTCACGGCGGTCAAGCGAAGCGGCATTCCGGGACCGGAAGGATCGATCCTCAAGCTGATGTGGTCTGAGCTCAACCAGCGGATGACCGAAACCGCGATGGACATGGGAGGGCCCCCCTCACAGGTGGGCGACGGCGACGGCTGGAAGTACCAGTTCCTGCGCTCGCGCGCCAACACGATCGAGGCAGGTACTTCAGAGGTGCTGCGCAACATCCTCGCGGAACGCGTGCTGGGTCTGCCGCGGAGCCGGTAACCTCTCTCTAGATGACCGCTGTCGCCACCCAGGCGACCACCACGACCGCACAGAAAAGTATCGACCGCGGCGTGATGGCCGTCTTCGCCGGCCTGATGCTCGGCTCGCTGATCGCGTCTCTCAACATGACTCTGGTCGCGCCGGCGCTGCCAACGATCGTCGCCGAGCTCGGCGGGCTGGCCGACTACAGCTGGATACCGATCTCCGCGATGCTGGCGTCGACGATTGTCGTGCCCGTCGCGGGCAAGCTGTCGGACATCTACGGGCGTAAGCCGCTGTACATGACCGGGATCGTGGTCTTCGCGATCGGATCGGCGCTTTCCGGCCTCGCACCAAACTTCTGGTTCCTGGTCTTTGCGCGCTTCGTCCAGGGCGCAGGTATGGGTTTCATCATTCCGCTCTCTCAGGCGATCATCGGCGACATCATCTCGCCCCGCGAGCGGGGCAAGTACCAGGGCATGATGGGCGCTTCATTCGGTCTGGCCTCAATCGTCGGCCCCGCCGCGGGCGGATTCATCACCGAGCACTTCACGTGGCGATGGCTCTTCTTCGTGAACCTGCCGATCGCCGTCCTCACGCTCATCGTCATCTGGTTTTACATGCACGTCCCGAATGAGAGACGCAAACACGCGATCGATGTCTGGGGCAGCGTCACTCTTTCGGGCGGGATCACATGCGTGCTGCTCGCCACCGTATGGGGCGGCGTTCAGTATCCGTGGGCCTCGTGGCAGATCGCCGGCCTGTACGCGGCGGGTGCCCTTCTGCTTGCCGGGTTCGTCTGGGTCGAGCTCCACGCGCCGGAACCGGTCCTGCCGCTGCGGCTGTGGAAGAGCAGCATCTTCACCTTCTCCAACATCGCGAGCGTCGGCGTCGCCATGGCGATGTTCGGCGCCATCTTCTTTCTCCCCGTTTTCGTCCAGGGGGTGATCGGCAATAGCGTCACGAACTCGGGCGCCATCCTCGTACCGATGCTTGTCGCGATGATCATCACCAGCGTCGCCGGCGGTCAGTTCATCTCGCGCACCGGCAGGTACAAGGTTCCGCTCCTGGTAGGTCTGGCGCTCATGGGCGCGGGCTTCTACATGCTGTCGACGTTCGACGTGCACACGACCAACCTGCAGACCATCGAGGCCATGGTGATCATCGGTCTAGGTTTGGGCCTGACGATGCAGACCTACACACTCGTCGTCCAGAACTCAGCCGATCAAGCCGACATGGCGGTCGCGACGTCGGCGACCCAGCTCTCACGCTCGATGGGCGCGGCGATCGGTCTCGCGATCCTCGGCACGATCCTCAGCCAAGGGATGACGACTTCAATCGCGAAGTACCTGACCGCGTCGGCCGTGCAGAAGCTTCAGTCCGCGGGCGGCGGGGCCACCGCAGTGTTCGATCCCGCGCAGCTGGCGCATCTTCCGCCGGCGATCGCAGCGGGCATCCGGCATGGGCTGGCCGACGCCCTGCATCCGGTGTTCATGGCCCTTTTGCCCATCATCGCGGTGGCGTTCATCGTGACCCTCTTCATCCAGGAGGTGCCGCTGCGCCAAACGGCGCATGTGGCCGCCGGGCGGCGGGTGACCGGCGGCTCGGCCAAGGCCTGACCAAAATCCTGATTCTGTAACTGGCTTGTCTTGAGGCGTCCCGAAGGACAGAATTCCGGGACGTGATCCCATCCCTGGGGCAAGAACAGCGAAAAATCTGGTCGATCTGGGCGGCGGCCGGCATCGTCGCGCTCGGCGGCCTCATGCCGCTTGTGTTCGGAGGCACGTCGAGCCGCGTCGCCGGCGTGATCGTCCCGTTCTGGGTCGCGGCCATCGCAATCGGCGCCTGCGGACTGCTCAGGACGCAGAGCAGGACGGTGCTCTCGATCATCTACTTCATCGCGGGCCTGGCGATCGTGTACGGCCTGCTGTCGATGTTCACCCTGCCCATCCGCCTGGCCGTGCTGGGGACCTGCCCGGCCTTACCGGCCCCATGTCCGACCGGCCTGTCGCGCCCGCTCACCGACGGGGAGAACACCGGGATGGGAGCAGCGGCGGCGCTCGGCATCGCCGCGCTGTTCCTGGGCTTTTACGGCCTCATGACGATCTTCCGCGGCGCTTTGATTCCGCAGCTGGCACGGCCGGTACGCAAGATCCCGCCGATTGCCGCGCCGGTCGCTCCGCCACCGGCGCCTGAGCCCGCGCCCGTGGTTGCTCCCGTGGCATCCGAAACCGAGCCAGAGCTGCCCGCGCACGAGGAGGTGGAGCTCCCGGAGCTCCCACCTCACGAGTCGAGTACGCCCACAACCTAAGGTCCGGCCGAAGCTCCGTCGAGGGCTTTCGGCCGGGCCTTAGACTCGGGCTCGTGGATTTCGCGTTTTCCGAAGAGCAGGAGATGCTGCGGCGCTCGGCGCGCGAGTTCCTGGCCAAGGAATGCAATCCCAAAACCGTGCGCAAGCTGATGGAGAGCGCCGACGGGTTCGACCCCGCGATGTGGAAAAAGATCGCGGACCTGGGCTGGACTGCCCTGGGTATCCCTGAGCAGTACGGAGGCGTGGGCACGTTCCTCGACCTTGTCGTGGTGCTCGAAGAGGCCGGCCGCGCGCTGCTGCCCGGGCCGTTTTTCTCGACGATGGGATTGGCCGTTCCGGTCCTCGTCGAAGCCGGCACCGAAGCCCAGAAGAAAGAAGCGCTCGGCGCCATCGCATCAGGCGATGCAAAGGCGACCCTCGCGTTCACCGAGCCGTCAGGCCGCTGGGATGCGAGCAGCGTGGCGCTGACGGCCAAACAATCAGGCGGCGGCTGGCAGCTCGACGGGGTCAAGCTGTTCGTTCCGGACGCACACACAGCCGACTACATCGTCGTGGCCGCACGCAGCCGAGGCGATGGCGAAGAGGGCATCACGCTTTTCCTGGTCAAGGGCAGGCCGAAGGGCATGACCGTCAAGCCGCTCGAGACCCTCGACATGACGCGACGGTGGAGCGAGGTCCGGTTTGAAGGCGTGCAGCTGGACTCCGATGCGGTGATGGGTGTCCCGGACAAAGCGTGGCCGCGGCTCCGGCGAGCGCTCGAGTGGGCCACCGCGGCCCTGTGCGCGGAGATGGTGGGCGGCGTGCAGAAGGTGCTCGAGACGTCGACCGAGTACGCGAAGACGCGTCAGCAGTTCGGCAAGCCCATCGGCATCTATCAAGCGGTGTCGCACAAGCTCGCCGACATGCTCGTTCTGTCCGAGAGCGGGAGATCGGCCACCTACTACGCCGCATGGGCGGTCGACGCGGACGCGCCCGATCGCTCGCTCGCCTCTTCCATGGCCAAGGCTTACGTTTCCGACGCGTACCGGAAGGTCGCGGGGGACGGCATCCAGGTGCACGGTGGCATCGGCTTCACGTGGGAGCACGACATGCACCTGTACTTCAAGCGCGCGAAATCATCAGAGGTGACGCTGGGCGACGCCACGTACCATCGCGAGCTGGTCGCGCAAGCCCTCGACCTCTAGGAAAGGGGCCTTGCTGGCATGGGTTCTGCTCGGGGCAGCCATCGCCACCGAGGTGGTGGGTACCCTCGCGCTTCGCGGGTCGAACGGGTTCACTCAGCTCGGGCCGTCGATCATCACCGTCGTCGGCTACGTGGCGAGCTTTGTCCTGCTTGCGGTTGTCCTCAAGTCGCTGCCGGTCGGGATCGTGTACGCGATCTGGTCGGCGATCGGTATCGCCCTCGTGGCGGTGCTGGGCAAACTGATCTTCAAGGACCCTGTGCCTCCGCTTGCGATCAGCGGCATGGTATTGATCATCGGCGGGGTCCTGCTGGTCAGCGCGTCAGGCGCAAAGACCCACTAGGCGCGAACCGTCCCAACGACAAGGCCCGAGAATCCCATCGAGGTGGCTGACGCCGGCGCGCTGGCGGCGACATAGGCCAGCGGGAATGGCGGCTGCTTGAGTGGATCCGTGTTGAAGTCGCCCGCATAAGTGGTTGAGTCGAGCCAGTTGTAGCCATACAATCCCCGGGCCAGTGCGACCCGGCTGCCGTCTCGACCGATCACGAGCTCTCCAAAACCGCCCGAACCATCATCGGCGCAGCACATCATCACGTGCTGGGCGTCCGGCGCCAGGACGGGAGAAGACGGAGCATTGATGCCGGACGCTGTGAAGTGCCACAGCTCGGTCCCATCGGCTCGGCGAACGCTCACCGGCTGGACCACGTTCTGCTGAGGCGTGCCGCCGCCCGTGATCGTGGAGTCGCCAGTGCAAACGAATGCCCCGCTTGCCACCGATCCCCAGGCCATGCACGAGCTTGGGTCTGAGAAGGTCCTGAGGACCTTGGCCGTCAGCGGGTCGATCCGAACCAGTACGCCAAGCGTGGATCCTGGACCGCCACCTTGCGAGGCCCATACCGTCGGATACGTGCCGACAGGGCCCATTTCGTCCCATCCGGTGAGAGCCAGGACGTTCTGAGACTTGGTCCAGCTCTGGTGGTACAGCAGCTGACTCGCTCCGCCGCTCGATGCCGAGTAGGCATCAAAGGCGAACGGGCTCGTGGCCGGAGAGCCATCGCATGAATATGCATTCGTCGGGATCGTGTAGACGGTGCCCAGCAGCCTCGTGCCGTCGGGGCTCACTGCGAAGGACAGCATCTGCTGCATCGAGGTCATATGGAAATCCGCAACCGTTTGCACGGTTCCATCGATCGAAAGACTTCGGACAACGCCCCTCGCGTCGGCGTAGAAGACCTTGCCGTTCGCGACATGCGCCGATGGCGGAATGATCGCCCCCATGCATCCGACGCTGGGCACAGGCATCGGCGTAAAAGTGGTCTTGGCCCTAGCGTACCCGTCGAGCCCCGCGATAGCGACCGTGTTGTAAGTCCAGCTGTTGGCCGTGCCTTTGGCTTCGAGTACCGCGAACAACAATGACGACGAGGTCGTTGGGGTGGGCCCGGGGCTTGGATTTGTGGCAGGGCTCGGGGTCTGGATTATCCCTACGCTTGCGGTCGCACTTGGTGTCGCGGTCGGAGTCACGACCGCCGACGTCGATGGCCCTTGAACATGACCGCAGGCGCCGATCACGAGGAGAAGCGCTGCGATGCCAACCAGTCTCATGCCAGCGAGAACGGTTGCAGTTTGAATAAGTTTCATCCGGAGGCGAGAAGCCTGAACACCACGATTCCGAACAAGGCGCACGACGGGATGACGAGACCCCTGAAAAGCGCCCAGTAGTTGGACCAAGCTTCGCGCAGCCGGTCCAGACGCCGTCCCGAGCCGAAGACCAGCGACCAGTAGATCGGAAGCGCGGCACCCGTGTTGAGGGCAAGGGCGAGCACGACGCCCGCGCCCGCAACCGCGAACCACGCCTGGAGCGGCGCCGATGGGCCGAAGCCGAGCTGGAGTCCCCACAGCCCACCGACGCCCGCGAGGACGACCAGAGCCGGAATCCCCAGCAGGAAGAAGGCGGCAAAGCTCAGGACCACGAGCCCGAGCATCAGCGCGAGCGTGGCCACGATGCCGGCCAGCCCGGCGGCCGCGACCGTGGTGCTGGTCGGGTGGACGTTGGAGGTCTGCGCCGTCGTCGATGCGACCGGCCTCGGATCGATTGGCGATCCGGTTGCGGCTGCGCGGACGTCTGACCATGAGTGCCAGTGGGCGCCGGCGCTTATCGTCCCGGCGAGACCGGCAGATGCCGCAGCGATCAGCACACCGGCCGCGACCGCGACCGCGTTGCGGCGGATCACGGCAACCGGCAGCCAGCTGCGCCGGCGACGCGTGCGTCCCAGGCCCGTCTCCATCAATCGCTCGCGGTCGAACGCGGCGCCGCACAGGACGGTCAAGGCGAAGCAGGCGGTGAGCGGGAGGAGCAGCGACGCTGGCGCCAGTGGCGAGCGGAAGACGAAGAGCGCCAGCGGAAGGTCTGCCACGGCGGCCGACACAGGCGACAGCAAGAACGACCACGCTCCGCCCGCGGCACCTTCGCGCGGGAAGAGCATGAAGCCCAACATCCGCCCCATCGCGGCCCAGTACGACGTGACGGCGGCGACGAAGGCAAACACGGGCAGGAGATCCCACGGCGCCGTCTGCCCGAACAGGCTCAGCAGCGCCATGCCTGCACCCATCCACAACGTCACCCAGACAGTGCTGACAACCGCACCCGGGAGCACCTCGAGCCAGATCAGCGAGGGGTCGTCGACGGGCGTGTAGAGAAGGACTTCCAGCGAGCCCTGTGCCTTTTCCCACCAGATCCCGATCGAGCTCTTGATCGATTCGAGCAGCGCAAACGACATGAAGAAAAGCGGAAGGAGCAGCCCGGCCTGGAGCGCATTCCCACCGGCCAGGCGCTGCGCGACCTGCCCCGCCGGGCCCGGCAGCTGGCCGAAGAGCGACGTGCCCGCAACGAGCAGAAGCACGAAACCGTTCAGATACATCACCCAGCTGAGGTCGCCCCGCCGCCACCAGGAGCTGACATAGAAAGGAAGCGAATGGCGCAACATGTCGCCCTGCTCCCGCAGGGACGCGAACATTCGGGGCGCGCGGATCCCTGACGTGATATGCGCCGGCGGCTCAGCCGGCTCCTCTTCCACAGCGACCGGCGCGTCCATGGCTTTGAGGTAGACCGATTCCAGCGTCGTCTGGCGCTCCTCGAGCTCATGGAACGGCGCACCCTGCTCGGCAAGGTGGGCCTGCAGCGCGGCGGCGAACTCCGCACGATCGCTCACGCTCGCCTGCCACGGCAGCGTGTAGGACAGGCCGGCCCCATCAAGGCTGTGCGCCAGCGCGCGAGACTTCAGCCAGCGCGTGATCGCTTCGGGGTTCGCCGGCGTGCGCGCGAGGTGCGCGCTGAAACTGCGGCCCCCCTCGGCCTCCTGGCGCAGCTCGTCGAGCGTGCCCTCGGCGACGATGACGCCGCGTCGCATGATGGCGACGCGATCGGCCATGAGCTCCGCCTCGCCCAGTACGTGAGTCGTGACGATGAGAGCCGCGCCGCGGCTCTTCTGCTCGCCGAGATAGCGGCGCATGTCCGCCGCGGCGACCGGATCCAGACCTGCGGTTGGCTCGTCACAGAAGATCCAGTCGGGCTCATGGATGGTGGCGCGGATGAGCGCCACCTTCTGCGCCATGCCGCGCGAGTAAGCGGCGAGGACCGTGTCTGAGCGGTCGGCGAGCTCGAAGCGCTCGAGGAGGGACGAGATGCGCTCGCGGCGGATTTTTTCGGGAACTCCGTACAGGTAGCCGAAGCGGTCGAGGTATTCGGGTGCGGTGTTGCGACCGTACAGGCGAGCTTGGTCGGACACCACGCCCACCCGCGATCGCACGGCATCGAGGCTTTCGGGAAGCCGAAGGCCGTCGAGCTCGATCAGGCCGGCGTCGGGGCGCAAGATCCCACCGAGACAACGCAGCGTCGTCGACTTGCCCGCGCCGTTCTGACCGAGCAGGACGAGGATCTCGCCGCGCTCGACGTGAAGGTCCACTCCTGCCACGGCGCGCACGTCGCTGAAGCTCTTGCGCAGACCCTCGACCCTGATCATGGAAAGTCCGGGCTCAGATCTTCTCGAAGGAATCCACCGGCACGACGAAAACTGTTGCGCCGCCCACCTGGACTTCCACGGGAAAAGCCATGAAGAACTGGCCGGGTTCGGCAAGCGGCGGGACAGGGGTCAGGTGGCGGCTGCGCTCGTGACAGTTCGCGCGAATGACCTCGAGCGCGTCGGGGACCTGGCCGTCGTCGAGGCCGATCAACAGCGTGGCGTTGCCCTGCTGCAAGAAACCGCCGGTGGAGGAGATTCGCGTCGAGCTGATCCCCTTGTCGGTCAAAGCTCGCACGGTGCGCTCGGCATCCTCGCCCTGGACCACCGCGATGATGAGCTTCAACCCTTGCCTTCGAGGAGCGGCTTGAGGTGGTCGCGAACCTCGAGGTGGATCTTGTCGCGAGAGCCGGTCGCGTCAAGCCGGACGAATCGAGAAGGCTCGGCCGCGGCCAGCTTGTCGTATGCCTCGGCGACCTTGCGATGGAAATCGATCGACTCCTGCTCCATCCGGTCCTTGCTCTTGCCCGCCTGCTCGTGGCGGCTCAGGCCGGTCTCGACCGGACCCTCGAGGAGAAACGTGATGTCGGGGCGGGGAAAGGTCGGCGGCCAGGTCGTCGGTATGCCTCGCCCACCACCCTGGTAGGCAAGCGTCGAATCGTGATAGCGGTCGGCGATCACCACCTGGCCTGACGCCAGGGTAGGAGCGATGACCTCCGCGATCAGCTGCCTGCGCGAGGCCATGAAGAGGTACATCTCCGCTTCGGCGTCGATCTCGAGGCCCTTGTAGAGAAGGACGTCGCGGATCTGCTCGCCGAGCTCGGTACCTCCCGGCTCGCGCACGACAACCGGGTCACGCTTGGCGAGCCACTCGCCCAGCAGCTCAGCCTGCGTGGTCTTGCCTGAGCCCTCGGTGCCCTCGAACGTGATGAACAAGCCGCGCTTTGCCATCTGTGCGCGGGAAGCGTACTAGGCGGGTTCCTCAGGAGATGGGGTTATGCGCAGCCGGCGCTGGGGCTCCTTCCCCGTGCTTCGCGCCGACAGGTCGTTCTCCGCAACCAATTGGTGCTGCAGCCTCCGCAGGTAGGCGTTCTGGGGCGAGATCTCAACGGGCCGCAGGGTCGCCTTGACCTGCCGGATCGCCGCCGCCGCTTCCGCCAGCGCGCGCATTGTCGCCTCGTCCTCCCTGTCGACGCCGTAGATACGTGCCAGCGCGTCACGCACCTGGCTCACCGAGTTGCTCTTGAGGATGTGGATGGGGAGGCCGCGACTTTCGGCCTGGCGCAGGCTGTCGGGGCGGCGGCGATAGTGGTTCTTCAGCGTCAGCACGGCACCGGCGCCGTCGAGGTTGCCCAGCACCCGGACAGGGATGTCGAGCTCCCGGATCGACTGCTCGACGTGATGCCTGCTCACTCCGTACGGAAAGATGCCGAGAGGCCTGTTGTTGGCGGCCGGGGCAACCGGTTCCGACGCGACGACCACCGGCTCGTCGACGTTCGAGATCACGCGGCCTTCCCGCGTGCGAACCCGAATCTTGGGCGTCTGCATCGGGCCCCGGAGCGCTGTGTCGACGACGTCGGCGAGCGGCTGATGAATCGCGACGCGGTCGCGGTCCTGGATCTCGACCAGCACGTCGAACGTGGGCGGCGCCTTCCGCTCGAGCACCGACTTCTGCGTTCCGCGGCGGCGTGCCTCCTCATCGGAAAGCGTCACGCTCTGGATGCCACCGAGCAGGTCGTTGAGGGTCGGGTTGACGAGCAGGTTCTCGAGCGTCTGACCGTGCGCGGTCGCGATGAGCTGCACGCCTCGCTCGGCGATGGTGCGTGCCGCCGCGGCCTCGAGCTCGGTGCCGATCTCATCGATGACGATGACTTCGGGCATGTGGTTCTCGACCGCCTCGATCATCACCGCGTGCTGCAGGAGCGGAGTCTTCACCTGCATCCGGCGCGCCCGCCCGATCCCTGGATGCGGGATGTCGCCGTCTCCTCCGATCTCGTTCGAGGTGTCGACGATCACAACTCGCTTGCGCAGCTCATCGGCGAGCAGTCGCGCGCACTCGCGCAGCATCGTGGTCTTGCCGATCCCCGGACGGCCGAGCAAGAGAATGCTCTGCCCGCTCACAACGATGTCGCGGATGATCTCGCCAGTCCCGGTGACCGCGCGCCCGACCCGCATGGTCAGGCCGACGATCCGGCCGGACCGGTTGCGAATCGCCGAAACGCGATGCAGCGTGCGCTCGATGCCGGCGCGGTTGTCGTCGCCGAACTGGCCGACGTTGTTGGCGACGTGATCGAGGTCGGACGCCGAGACAGGATGGTCCGCCAGCAGCACCTCGCGTCCAGGGACGCGAGCTTCAGGTTCGCGGCCGAGGTCGAGCACGATCTCCAAAAGCTCTCGTGGATCGGTCCGCTCGTGCAATGCTCGCGCGAGGTCGGGTGGCAGGGCGCGCGCGAGGAGCTCGACCTCCTCGTCCCAGTTCACGGCGCGGGACCGCTGACGGGCTTGAGCCATCATCCGAACGAAGGCACCAGTCCTTTCTCGCGCACCGGCTTTGGCACGCGCACGGCCAGCTCTTTGACCAGCAGCAACTGTGTCAGCAAGACGTTAAACCCACGCCCGCGAAGGGCGTCGATCATGTGCGAATCATAGTGGCGCAAGCTCGACCAGACCGGCGCTTCGGAGTCGCCCAGAAGCGAGATTCCGTAATCAGCCAGCTCGGCCGGTAGCGGGTTTTCGGGCAGCGCCATGAACTGGAGCGTGTCCGGTCGGGCGCCCGTCCCGCGCTGCATTCGCACCCAACCGACGACCTCGATCCGATCGACCACCTCGCCCCCGCTCAGCTCCCCGGTGTGCAGCGCCCTCCACTCGCGATAGGTCGGCGCCTCGAGCTGCGATACGCCCTGCGGGGTCACCTTGCGATAGAGCTGGTACAGGCGCCGATCGTCGCCTCGTTTGGCGGGACGCAGGCCTTGCGGGTACTGCTCGCCGCGCCCCTTCGGGGCCTCCGAGTAGACGACCTGCTCGGTCGCGTACTGGCGAAATCCCTGCCGGCGGAAGGCCGGCAGCAGCGCGTCGCGGTCGGGCAGGCGGACGAACAGCCGCAGCGCGCCGCGCTCGAGCGCCTGGTTGCATAGATGCGTGACCAGCGCGGGCGCGACCTCTTCCGAGTCGGCTTCGTCCGCCACCTGCAGGTTGAGCACCTGGAGGACCCGCGCCCGGCGCAGGTCGAGACTGAGGGGCTGGCCCGAGGCCTGGATGTATCCCAGCACCTTGCCGTTTTCTTCCGCGACGTACATCAACGTCTCTTGCGACAGCGGCAGCAGCGCGGAAAGCGTGGAGCTGAACAGCGACCACAATCGTGCCGCCGGAGGCGCGGCCTCGCTCAGTCGAATGTCCGATGAGCGATGCATCTCCTCGATGTGGGCCAGGTCGAGCAGACCGGCAGTGCGGATTTTCATCGACTCGCCGCCAGGCGCACGAACTCGCGATGGAGTCGAAGGTCCGAGGTCAGCTCGGGGTGGAAACAGAGCGCCACGATGCGACCCTGTCGCACCGCGACGGGATGCCCATCGTACGTGGCCATCACCTTCACGTCGCCGGTCCGCTCCACGAGCGGCGAGCGGATGAAGACACCGGGGAAGTCAGTCCCGTCCATGCCTTCGATGCGCAGCGGATGCTCGAAGCTCTCGACCTGGCGGCCATAGCCATTGCGACGTACGCCGATGTCGAGCAATCCGAGTCCTTTTTGCTCGGGCATGCCGTCGGTGATCTCTCGCGCCAGCACGATCATGCCGGCGCACGTGGCAAGGGTTGCGAGGCCGGCTCGGATCGCCTCGCGCACCGGTTCGAGGAGGCCAATGCGCTCCATCAGCATCGTCATCGTTGTGCTCTCGCCGCCTGGAAGCACGATGCCGTCCAGCTCGTCGAGGTCTTCGCGCGTACGCACCAGGCGCGTGCGGGCACCGGCGGCCTCGAGTGCGCGCATGTGCTCCTCAAAAGCGCCCTGCATCGCGAGGACCCCGATGAGTGGGCTTTTGCCCCCCTTAGAGCTACCAGCCTCGGGCAGCGAGCAGCTCGTCCTTCGGGATGGCGGGAATCTCGAGGCCGTGCATGGCCTTGCCCAACCCGGCTGAGACTTCGGCCAGCATTTCCGGCTTGTCGAAGTAGGTGGTCGCCGCGACGATCGCCTTGGCACGCTTCAACGGGTCCTCGGCCTTGAAGATGCCCGACCCGACGAACACCCCGTCGACGCCCAGCTGCATCATGAGCGCGGCGTCGGCCGGCGTCGCTATCCCTCCCGCGGCGAAGTTGACCACCGGCAGGCGGCCCAGCTTCTGGCACTCGGCGAGCACCTCGACGGGCGCGCCGATCTGCTTGGCCTCATGCACCAGCTCCGCGTGGTTCATGCCCTGGAGCCTGCGAATGCCGGCATTGACCGCACGGGCGTGGCGGACCGCCTCGACGACGTTGCCAGTTCCGGCCTCGCCCTTGGTGCGGATCATGGCCGCACCTTCAGCGATCCGCCGTGTGGCTTCGCCGAGGTCGCGGCAGCCGCAGACGAATGGAACCTTGAACGGGTGCTTGTCGATGTGGTTCTCCTCGTCCGCCGGGGTGAGCACCTCCGACTCGTCGATGTAGTCGACACCGAGCGCTTCCAGGATCTGGGCCTCGACGAAGTGGCCGATCCGGCACTTCGCCATGACCGGGATCGTCACCACGGCCATGATCGACTTGATCAGGTCCGGATCGGACATCCGGGCCACGCCGCCTTCCTTGCGGATGTCGGCCGGCACGCGTTCCAGCGCCATCACGGCGCACGCGCCGGCTTCCTGCGCGATGCGGGCGTGTTCGGGCGTGACGACGTCCATGATCACGCCACCCTTCAGCATCTGGGCGAGGCCCGCCTTGACCTTGAAGGAGCCTTTCACAGAGCCGTTCCCGTCGCGGGCACCATTGCGTTCGGCCACGTTCGAAATTCTACGGGCCCCTCCGGGCGGCTGCGCCGCCACCTGCCGGACTAGCCGGTCCAGGACGCGCTACCCGCGCCTTCTGTTCGCCCCATGAATTGGGGAGGCCAAGGCCTACAGCCGCTCCAGAACCAGGGTGCGTTTGCTCGCGTATTCGTGGTCGGACAGCAGGCCGTCTCGGTGAAGACGGGTCAGCATGTCCATCTCCTCCAGAACGTCCAGCAGCGGCGCCATCGTCCGCCGCGCCAGGTACGCGTCCGAGGCGGTGCCGGCCTCCTCGCCCCGCGCGTCGAACTCGCGGACGAAGAACAGCGCTTTGACCGCGGAGAACGGAATGCCGAGCTTTCGGATCGGGCTGTCGCTCTGCTCGGCGTGCAGGTGCAGGACGACCCCGTACCGGTGGCGCTCCAGGGTGCCGTCCAGATGACCGCGCAAGACCTCTCCGTCGAGAAAGCGGATCGCGACCTTCCGCGTGGGCGTGTCGGCGAGCTCCTTGTCACGCTGCAGCTCCACCCACTTGACCGCAGTCAGGGGGATCCAGGCGGTTTCGTTGTTCTCCAGTCCGCCGGCGTCGTCGACCTCGACCAGGAAGTCGGGTTCGTCGAAATCGAGATCGCGGGCGACCCCTTCCACGGTCTCGTCGTCGAAAAAGCGAACGACTATCCTGGCCATTTCACACCTACTGTACTAACCCTCATCTAGCTTCACTCCTGCGCTGGTCTCGGAGCTTTCTCCGGCCTAGTCGGCGGGCGCACTTGGTGCACGTTGCGATGTGGTCTCGAACTGCTTCCGCCTGCGGGCGGCGCAGCTTTCCCGCGAGGTAGGGCGCGAGCAGCGGCACCGCCTCCTCATGGGTGAGATCGCCCTCGCGCTGCGAGGCGAGGTACTCCTCTTTGAAGCGCAGACGCGCCCGGTACAGCAGGGTCTCGACTGCGCTCTCGGACATCTTCAGGGTGCGGGCGATCTGGCGGTAGCTCATGTCCTGGAGCTCGCGCAGCGTGAGGACCAGGCGGTACTTCTCGGGCAAGCGCTGCGCCACGTGCCAGACCTGGCGGCGCGTCTCGTTCGATTCTTGAACCTGGACCGGGTCGAACGCCTTAGCCGTCGACGGCAGGTTGGACATGAGCTCGTCGTCTTCCTCTTCTGTCGCGCCGTCGGCCCGGAGGTCCCGCTGCCGCCGGCGCAGCTCGTCGTAGCAGAGATTGCGCGCGACGGTATGGATCCAGCCGCCGAAGTTGAACGAGTCGTCGACCCGGTCCATCATCCGGAGGGCCTTCATGAAGGTTTCCTGCGCTATGTCCTCAGCGAGCAGGGCGTCGCCAAGCTTGCGCCGGACAAGCCGGTAGATGGAAGCGACGTAGCGCCGGTGCAGCTCTTCAAACGCGTGTATGTCACCGTTCCGATACGCCCTGACCAGCTCGACGTCGCTCGGGCCGCTGCCCTCCTGCGTCGCCGGTTTGTCTTCCTCTACGTCCATTTGCGACTGCGGCAGGCTACTACGGTGGCCCGGATTAGCATCCCCTCTGGGTCGTTTAAGGCCTGCTGCAAGTCCGAGCCGCCGTCAGTGAGCGTCACGACCGAGGTGACGCCTGACCGGGTCAACGCCTCCCAACCGGGGCCCTTGCCTCCGGCCAGGAGGATCACCGGCACCCCGGCCGCCTGGGCGCGTTTGGCCACCTCGCCCGGGGCCTTGCCATAGGCGGTCTGCTCGTCGACCCGGCCTTCGCCGGTGATGACCAGGTCGGCCCCCGCCAGGGCACCGTCAAAGCCAGTGGCGTCCACGACGAGAGGCGCGCCAGGCTCGAGCGTGGCGGCGAGGAAGGCGACCAGGCCGGCGCCCGTGCCGCCGGCCGCCCCGGCGCCAGAGATCTCGGCGACATCCTTGCCAAGGTCCCGGCGAATGACCACCGCGAAATGCTCGAGCGCCCAATCCAGAGCCTTGGCGGTCTGGGGATCGGTCCCTTTTTGCGGCCCGTAAACGAAGGTCGCGCCGTTCGGGCCGGTCAGCGGGTTGGTCACGTCGCAGGCCACCCTCACAGCGACACTGCGCCAGGCGGGGTTGAAGCCGGATGCGTCGATGCGATCCAACGTCTCGAGGCCGCCGCCACCGGCCTCGATATCGCGACCGCTCGTAGTCAAAAGCCGATATCCGAGCGCCTGCGCCATCCCGGCGCCACCGTCGTTGGTGGCCGAGCCGCCGATGCCCGCGACGATCTGGTGAACGCCTTCGGCACGTGCCGCCTCGAGCAGCTGCCCGAAGCCATAGGTGCTGGCCCGACGCGGATCGCGCCGGTTGTCGGAGATCAGTGCGAGCCCGCTCGCGGTCGCCATCTCGACCACGGCAGTGCGGCCGGAGTCGATGAGGCCATAGCGAGCCTCGACTGGATCGCCCAGCGGGCCTTCGACTTGCGCTGTTCGGTACTCGCCCCGTTTCGCAGAGACGAGCGCTTCGACCGTGCCATCGCCACCATCGGCGACCGGAACCTCGGCCACCTCAGCCTCCGGGAAGACCTCGCGGACGCCGCGCGCAATGGCCCGCGCCGCCTGTGACGCGGTAAGCGTTCCTTTGAATGCGTTGGGCGCGACTACAACCTTCACTCGCGGGGGAAGGCTAATCGACGAAGTGTGGCTGTAGGCCGGATTCATTCCGGCCGTAACCGAGCGAGTTCCACCAAACGCCACCAGGCAAGGGTTGCCTTGGAGGGGGTTCCACGGGGGAGGCCTGCCTCCCCGGTGACTTAGTAGATCGGGATCGTCCAGTCCTTGTACTTCGGTGTGTCGCCACGCACCGCGCCGAAGTAGATGTTCTGCAGCTCCTGCGTGAATTCCCCAACCCGCCCGTTGCCGACGGGCCTTCGGTCGACCTCCACTACGGGCGAGATCTGCGCCCCCGTCCCACAAAGCAGCAGCTCGTCGCAGGTGTAGAGCTCGGTCCGGTCGATGCTTCGCTCGAGCACGGGCAGGTTCAGCTCGTCCTTGATGACCTTGATGAGGAGGCTGCGCGTAACACCTTCCAGGATGTCGTCGGTCACGGGTGGAGTGATGAACCCGCCGTCCTTGAGCATGAAGAGGTTTTCGGCGGAGCCCTCCGACACGTGGCCGTCCACGGAAAGGACGATGGCCTCATCGAAACCGTTCTCCACCGCCTCTGACTTGGCGAGCGCGGCCTGCGCGTAGGAACCGGTGATCTTGGCGCGGGCCGGCAACGACTGGTCTGGAACGCGGCGCCACGTGCTGACCATGCATCGAATTCCCGCTTCGACCTCGACGTAGTTGCCGAATGGAATGGCGTAGATGAAAAAGCCGCGGTTCAAGTTGTGGAGGCGGACGCCGATCTCCTCACTTGATGTGTAGAGCAGCGGCCGCACGTACACATCCGATTTGAACTCGTTGCGGCGGAGCAGCTCGACTGTGAAGTTGACGAGGTCTTCGGTCGAATAAGGAAGCCTCATTCGCATGACGTTGGCGGAGCGGTACATGCGGTCGTAATGGGCCGCGGCCTGAAGCAGGAACAGCTGATTCTTCTTTTCGTTCCAGTAGGCGCGGATGCCCTCGAAGACGGCCGTCCCGTAGTGAAGCGCGTGTGTCATGAGGCCGAGCTTCACGTCGTTGTAGCGGGCGAACTCGCCTTCGAAGAAGACCCACGTGTTCGGATGCGCCGCCAGTTTTTTCACCGCGGCATTGGATTTGGTGTCCACACCCATTGGAGTAAGTGTATGCGGGCGCGGGGTACCCACCTGCACCGTCCGGCCGCGTTCTGTTATGAATCGCGGCGTGAGCCTTTACGGCGTCATCGCCGACCTCCGCCGCGAACACCCGACCCCGGGCGCGATGCAGACGCTGGACCTGGTGGTGGCGGAGCTCGGACAGACCCGAGACAACCTGAAAGAGGCGGTTGCCAACGTCGAAGGCAAAGCCCTGCCCCCAGGTGGAAAGCCAGTCCTCGACGAGCTGGTGCAGCGGGCGCGCGAGGAGGGCGTCTACGACCTCGACTATGGTCCGGACCCTTATGACAAGCCGCCGCCCGAGCCGCTGGACGAGGCGACCGCGGGCATCGGAGCCCTCCTCGCGATCTCCTCGCTGGCAGCAATGGCGCTCGCCGTCGTGGCGGTCGCGATCGGGCTGCGGGCGATTCTCAGCACTCAGTAAGCGTGGCCGAGTACTCCTTCGACGTCGTCTCCGAGTTCAACCCCGCAGAGCTGACCAACGCCCTCGACCAGGCTCGCCGGGAGGTCGGGACCCGCTTCGACTTCAAGGACACGGCGACCGTTTATGACCTTCGCGACGACCTCATCGTGATCGAGTCGGCGAGCGAGGACAGAGCCAGGGCTGCACTCCAGGTGCTGCGCGAGAAGGCCGCCCGCCGCCAGCTGTCGCCCAAGCTGTTCAAGGCCGATGACCCGAAAACGGTCGGCCGGGGACGGGGCCAGATCGACGTTCGCCTGAACGCCGGCATCACCGACGACATCGCGCGTGACCTGCGCAAGCGGATCCAGAACGCCTCCAGCAAGGTCCAGGTCCGCATCCAGGGCGACCAGCTCCGCGTCGTAGGCAAGGACAAGGATTCGCTACAACTCGTCATCAAGGCGCTTCGGGAAGCAGAGGACATCCCGGTCCCACTTCAGTTCACGAACTACCGCTAGCCGGCTTAGCCTCATAGCGTGCTAGTCATTCCGGCGATCGACATCCTCGGCGGCCGCTGCGTGCGTCTGACCCAGGGCGACTACAACCATCCAAACGTGTATGCTGACGATCCGGTCGAGGTCGCGCAGCGCTACGTGACTGCGGGGGCGCACCGGGTGCATGTCGTCGACCTGGATGCGGCACGCGGTTCCTCGAGCAACAAGCCCGTCATCGCGCGCATCCTCGAGCTCCCAGGCATCGAGCTGCAGGTTGCAGGTGGCGTGCGCAGTATTGAAGCGGTTGACGCGCTGCTCGAGGGCGGCGCGCATTGGGTCGTCATGGCCACCGCCGCGGTACGCGACCCTCACCTTTTTGAGCGGTGCGCGATAAAGCACCCGGGCCAAGTCCTGGCCGCGCTCGACGTCCGAGACAACAAAGCCGCCGTGAGCGGATGGCTCGACACTGACCCCGTCTCGGTTGGCGCACTCGTCAGCCGCTGGGAGTTTCTCCCGCTTGCCGGGGTGATCCTGACCTGCATCGACCGCGACGGCACGATGTCGGGCCCGGATCTGAAGACGCTCGCTCGAGTCCGCAAGATGACCAAGCTCGACCTGCAGTATTCAGGTGGCCTGGCTTCGGTCGACGACCTCACCCGAGTGGCCGCGGCTGGGGCGCAGGCGGCCATCCTGGGCAAGGCCCTTTACGAAGGACGGATCACGCTGGAGCAGGCTCTGGCACGATGAGGCAGCTCGCCGCGATCGCGGCGGCATTCTTGTTGGTCGCCTGCGGAGGCCGCGATACCGCCGACGACCAGGGTCTTCACACAGACATCCAGCAGAGCTCGAGCGGCGCCGAGGTGACGTTCGACGCCACGGTGAGCACTGACCCTGCGCAGAGCGGTGACCACGAAGTCTTCGACGTGAAGACGACGACTGGCGAGATGCTCGAGATCGACCACAACACGAGCCTCGCGCAGAGCGTGCCCCTGCACAAAGGGGACGCAGTGGTGATCCACGGCCAGCTGTACATCGACCCCGGGCCGCGCTATGGCGTCCACTGCACACACGCCCATACCTCGAGCGGGTGCCCCAACCCGGGCTGGATCGAGTACAACAACAATTACTACGAATGAGAGCGCGGAAGTGACAGGCCCGGTGACGGCCGGAATGAATCCGGCCTACCTACTGGGCATTTTTTCTTAACTTACGATCGGAGCCTTAGTGAACAATGGCTAGATGAGCAGGAATCGACCACTGCGTCCATCGCCGCGCAGCTTCTTCAGCAACTTCATGGCGGGGTCGTATGCCCCGTTCGAGCGGCTGCGCGTGTTCTCGAACAACGTCCGGAGAAAGATCGGTGGGAAGGGGTGCTGCGGCAACTACGGCGAGCCTGGTTGTTGAATGTCGAAAGATGAGGCCCGTGCGGCCGGTTTGATCAAGTAGGAGGATCTTGGTCGGTGCACGCGGTCGTTTTCGAGCGCAACGGCGGGCCAGAGGTGCTCGAATACCGAGTGGTGCCCGACCCCGAACCGCCTGACGGGCAGGTGCTCGTCGAGGTGGAGCGGGTCGGAGTCAACTTCCGCGACGTCTACGAGCGCGAGGGTCAGGACTACGGTCAGAAGCCCCCGGCGATAGTCGGGGTCGAAGGCGCAGGCAGGGTCGCCGGCTCCGGCGAGAGGGTCGCGTGGATGAACGTCCCGAACAGCTACGCGGAGCGGGTCGTCGCGGATCCCAAGCAGCTGGTCCCCGTTCCCGATGGGGTCTCACCGGACCTTGCTGTCGCGGGCCTGCTCCAGGGCATCACCGCGCGTTTCCTCGCTCATGATTCGTACCCGATCCAAAAGGGCGACTGGGTGCTCGTGCACGCTGCGGCGGGCGGTGTCGGTCTGCTCCTGACCCAGATCGCAAAGGAGCGCGGCGCGCATGTGATCGGCACGACCTCGTCCGAGGAGAAGGCGCAGTTGGCGCGCGAGGCGGGGGCTGATGAGGTCCTTCGCTATGAAGACTTCGCGACGCGGGTGCGCGAGTTGGCCGGCGGTGAAGGCGTGGCGGCGGTTTACGACGGCGTCGGCAAGTCGACGTTTTACGAGGGATTGCGAGCGCTCCGGCCGCTAGGTCGGATGATCCTGTACGGAGCCGCGAGCGGCCAACCCGACCCTTTGCCGGTGGCGCTCCTCGCCAAGTCGGGCTCGCTGTACGTCCAGCGCCCGACGGTGCAGACCTACACGCGCACGCCCGAGATGCTCCGCGAGCGCGCGGACCAGGTGTTCGAGCTGATCCGGCAGGGCAAGCTCACCGTGCGGATCGGGGCGCGTTACCCGCTCGCCCAGGCGCGCCAGGCCCACATCGACCTTCAGGCGCGCAAGACGACCGGGAAGATCCTGCTGGAGCCCTAGGGTTTGCGGCCCGCCGGCTTGCGCGCCACCTGCCACACGGTGGCCTGGGCGACCGGCCGGACCACGATCTCGTCGATGTCGACGTGAGGCGGACGCGTGACGGCGAACACGACACAATCGGCGATGTCTTCGGCGGTCAGCGGTTTCAGGCCCTCGTAGACGGCTCGGGCCGCCTTCCGGTCGCCGTGGAACCGGACGAGGCTGAACTCCGTCTCGACAAGGCCCGGCGCGATCTCGGTCACGCGGATGGGCTCGCCGTTGAGCTCCAGGCGCAGGGTCTTGTTGATCGCGCGGACGGCGTGCTTTGCGGCGGTGTAGCCCGCGCCACCTTTGTACGTCTCGAAGCCGGCGATCGATCCGATGTTCACGATGTGTCCATGCTTGGCCTTGCGCAGAAGAGGCAGACAGGCACGTGTCACCCACATGAGCCCGAGCACGTTGGTCTTCCACATGCCGATCCACTCTTCGTCGTTGGCTTTCTCGATCGGGTTGAGACCCAGAGCTCCGCCCGCGTTGTTGACGAGCACGTCGATGCGTCCAAACCGTTTGCCGACCTCGCGCACGAACTGGTTGACGCTTTCCTCGTCCGTCACGTCGAGATGCAGCGCCACTCCGTCTTCACCCGCAACGCGTTCGAGGCGCTCTACCCGTCGCGCTCCAATCACCACTCGGTAGCCGTGGCGGCCGAGCGCGATCGCAGTCGCCGCCCCGATCCCCGACGAAGCCCCCGTGATGACAGCGATAGGAGTCACATTCGCCCTTTTGGTAAATGCATGCACAAAATGGTCGCTGTCCAAGCGTAACCTAGAGAAAAGTGCTCGATGCGGCCGTTGCCTTCCTCGTCTTCCTTCTGGTTGGAGCAGGGGTCGTTGTGATGCTGGGGCCGCGGAACGTGATGCGGCGCATCGCCTCTTTTCGACACCCGGGCAAGCTGTCATCGGTCTTCGAGTCGCGCCGGCCGGCGGAAGTCGTGGCCCCGGCGCTGAACCCTAAGACGCAGCGGGTCGTCGTCGCCGCCGGCCGCCTGTCCAACTGGATGCGCGCCCACGGTCACGAGGACGTGGCCCGCGACATTCGCAATGCCGCTGCACGCCTGAATGGCAACGAGGCAGCAGGCCTGTACGCGCTGCAGACGGCGCTTCGCCGGATTCGCGTCGTCAACATCTCGGACACCGCAGCCCAAGAGCGTTTGAAGGCCCTTGTCATCGAGCTGCGCACCGCCGTCGACGACCGGTTCGAGCAGCTCGAGCTGCTGCCATTCCGAAAACCCTGAACAAGATCCACACGAATTCAGAGGCCAAGCCGTGAATTCGCGGGGACCCCTGGATGAGAGGCAGCGAATCGGGTCCGGCAATCCGTACGAGAAGTCATTCGGCTACTGCCGCGCGATCCGCATCGGCGACCGCGTCATGGTTTCAGGGACGGCACCGGTATGGCCCGACGGGTCGGTTCACTCCGACGCATACGTCCAGGCCAAGCGCTGCTTCGAGATCATCGGCAGCGCCTTCGCGGAGGCCGGGGCATCGCTCGACCAGGTAGTCAGGACTCGCATGTATGTGACCGGCCTGGCCTGGGTCGACGCGGTGGGCAAGGCACACGGCGAAGCGATGGTCAACGCGCGACCGGTCGCCACCATGGTCGTGGTCAAAGACCTCATCGACGAACGCTGGAAGGTCGAGATCGAAGCCGAAGCGGTTATTGCTTAGGCTTCGGCCCCTTGCCCGACTCGATGTAGCGCTTCAGCGATTCCATGTTGCTGTGAATCCCGGCCGCGTATTGCGGCCCCAGCAGACCGCCGGCGAAGCGAAGCAGTCCGCCCAGCTCGTAGTCCATCTCGTATACCAACCGCGTCGAACCGTCCTTGCGCCGGGAGTAGGTGTAAGACCAAGTTCCCTTGAGCGGGCCCTTGATGAATCTGCCCGCGCATTTCTTCGAGGTGTTGTAAACGTCCTGCTCCACCTCGAGCGTCACCCTGTTTCCGCCCGGCAGGTTCAGGAGGTAGCGGTAGCGCGTGCCCTTGCTCGGCGGCCCGTCATCGAGCTTCTCCACTTTCTCGAGGTAGGAGGTCCATTTCGGCGCGTTCTTCACATCCTCAGCGACCACCGCCCACACCCGCTCGGGCGGGGCGTCGAGGTCAATCGCCTCACGGATCCTGGCCACACTGGGGATCATCCCACCGGATGAGTGAGGCCGCTCAGGCGCGGATGTTGGGTGCCCTGCGCCATCGTAACTACCGGCTTTTCTTCACCGGTCAGATCATCTCGACGATCGGCACCTGGATGCAGAGCGTCGCGATGCCGTGGCTCGCACTGCAGCTCACGCACAGCGGCCTGCTCGTAGGTTTGGTGCTGGCCGCGCAGTTCACGCCGATCCTGATCGGCAGCCAGTTCGGCGGCGTCGTGGCCGACCGCTTCCGCAAACGCCGCATCCTGCTCGTCACCCAGTCCGCGTTCACGATTCCGTCGTTCGCCCTTTTTGCCGTCAGCGCAGGCGGCCACGCCCAGTACTGGATGGTGATCATCGCCGCCCTCGCCACGGGCACCATCAACCTCTTCGACGTTCCCGCTCGACAGGCCTTCATCGTCGAGATGGTCGGCAAGCAAGACCTGATGAACGCGATCGCACTCAACTCATCGGTCTTCAACGGCGCCGCGGTGGTGGGGCCGTCGCTCGCCGGCCTGCTCATCGCCCTGGTCGGCGTGCCCATTTGCTTCCTCGCCAACTCCGTCAGCTACCTGGCAGCCGTGGCAGCCCTGCTGCTGATGCGAGACCTGCCGAACGCGGCGCAGGAGCGGCACGAGCAGCCCTTGCTGCCGCGGCTTGCGCAGGGCGCTTCCTACGCGCGACATCAGCCTGTTGTGGGAGGGCTCCTGGTCGCGGTCGCGGTCTTCTCGCTGTTCGCCATGAACCGGCAGACGCTCATGCCGCTCTTCGCCGACCAGGTCCTACATGCGGGCGCGCAGGGATTCGGCTTCCTGTTGGGCGCGATGGGTCTTGGCGCGCTGGCCGGCGCGCTGACGTTGGCATTCATGCCCCATCTCGGAGCTGACCCACGCCGGCAGCTGTGGATGGCGGGGATCTGGGTGGCGGCGCTCCTCGAGTTCTCGATCTCACGAGTGCTCGTGATCTCCCTCGTAACCCTGTTTGTCGCGGGTTACTGTCAGATCTCCTTTCTGGCGACCACGAACAACCGCATCCAGACCATCACGCCCGACCATCTGCGCGGGCGCGTGATGGCGCTCTACGTGCAGGCTTTCGCCGGGGTCGGACCGATCGGAGCCATGCAGGCCGGGCTGCTCGCTACATTGTTCGGCGCGCCGTGGGCGATGGCCGTCGGCGCGATCGCGGCCGGCGCGGTGGTCCTCGCGATCTGGCTGCTCGTGCCTGAGGTCTTCGGTCAGCCGACGAAGACTTCGAGCACGGAGGCCACGGCAAGCGCCGGCACAAGCCAGCGCAGCGCCCGCACGTAATCTGCCATCGCGGCCAACACCCGATCGGCCCATCCGCCGCGCGCGTCCATATGGATCGCGGTGGCGCCGATGTGGATCGCGAGGCCGCCCGCGATGATGGCCGCGGGGATCTCCACGAGGCCGTTCGGCACGATCCCGGTCAGAGCGAGCGTCCAGGACGAAAGGGCGGCGGCAAAACCCAGCAGAAATCCGGGCGCGAAGGTGAGCAAGAACCCGCTGAGGCCCGCTGTCGTGATCGCGAGCGCAGCCACCAGCAGGAAGGCCAGCACGTTGTGGCTGAAGATGGTGGCGGCCTCGTAGATGGGTCCTCCGTCACCCGCCGACTTGACAAGGCTCGCGAGCACCGGCCGCATCACGGCTGAGGGGATCGCATTCGATATTCCGGCGAGGTAGCCGGCCAGCACTCCGAATGGCAAGCCCGCGGCAGCAAGCAGCATCGGAGTTCGTCTCATCCAGATCAAACGAAAGATGCCTGGACGGGTCTCGAAGCTCGACCGCACCGCACGTGTCGCACGCCGGAGCGGCTGACGCAGCCCGACATCGCGGGCGAGCAGCGCCTCGCGTGAGAAACCGCTGAAGCCCATACGCAGCAGCACGACCGCGACCACCGCCATGACGAGTGCGAAGGCCCAGAGGAAATCAGCGCGACCTAAGAGGATGAGGGCCGCCTCGACCTGGAGCACGACCGACATGGGCAGGATGATGAAAGAGGCCATAACGTTCGCGGCGCGCATCGTGCGAGCGTTCAGGCTGATGATCACCGCGCCGGCAACCATCGCCGCGACCTGACAGATCGTCGAAAGGGCGAGGGCAAGCAGAATGCCGAGCGGGAAGTACCCGAGCCCGGGAAACGCGATCAGGCAGTAGACGATCAGGCCGCCGTAGCAAAGGGTGAGCGAGACTGCCAGCACGGCGGCCACCTTGCCGGCGTAAATCTCCGCCTCCCGCAGCGGCGTCGAAAGCAGTACCTCGAGCGTCGTCCGTTCGCGCTCGCCGACGAACGACTCGAGCGCGAGAACGAGCGAGAAGCTGGCCGGGATGAAGACCACGAAGAACGCGCCCACCAGGGACAGCCGGTTGACTACGGCGGTGCCTCCGCCAAAAGCCGCCAGCGCGCGGACGCCGGAGGCCGAAGCGATCGGGATCGCGAGCGTCAGCGCGACCATCGCCACGATGAGGCGCAGCTCGCTGACCGCATCCCTCAGGTCGCGGCTCGCAACGAGAGCGGCTTTACGCCGTTCTAACTTCGGCCAGATCACGATGGTTGTCCACTATCGCGAGGTAGATGTCCTGCAGCGTCGGGAGATCGCGTACCTCTTGCCGCATCTTCAATCCAGAGCGGCGGCGCAGCTCGACCATGTTGCCTACGGCGAGCGCTTTGCCACCGGACATGATTCCGATGTCGCCTGCCAGATGCTCCGCCTCTTCCATGCTGTGCGTGCAGATGACTAGCGCGCAGCCATCCTTCTGCAGGTCCTTGAGGTAGATCCAGGCGCGGCGTGCGCTGTCTGGGTCGAGGGCCGAGGTCGGCTCGTCGGCCAGGATGAGGCGAGGTCGGTGCAGGGTCGCGCGGATGAGCGCGACCTTCTGGCGCATGCCTTTCGAGAAGGTGCCGAGCCACCGATCGCCGGCATCGATGAGATCGAAGACCTCGAGCAGCTCTTCGATTCGGCGGCGCCGGACCGGCGGTTCGATGTCGTAGATCGCACCGAAATGATCCAGGTAGGCGCGGGCGGACATCCGCTCGTACAGGCCAGGCACCTCCGGCATCAATCCAACCCTGGCGCGGACCGCAGCCGGGTCGTCTTCCGCGCCGATCCCATCGACCCTGACGGTGCCCGCCGTGGGAAGCAGCACGCCGGCCATGCACCGCAGCGCCGTGGTCTTGCCGGCCCCGTTGCGTCCCAGCAGGACCAGGCACTCGCCTTCCTCGACGCTGACGGTCAGGTCTTTGAGCGCAAGGACGTCGCCATAGCGCTTGGCGAGGCCTTCAACTTCCAGCACGGCTAGTGGATTGTGACGGTCGGTCGAGCCTAAGTTGGCGATTTTGGCGGCGAAGGAAAACGCGGCGCGAGCGAGGGGTCCAGGCTCCGGACGGCTCGCCGGCCCCAAACCCCTATCAGGACGAAGGTCACCAGGAACAAGGCGATGCCGGCGAGCACCACCACCACGATCGGAGCGCCGAATCCCACCGCGATGAGACCCCCGATCGCGCCTGCGACTGAGGCGACGATCACCGACAACATGCCTGGAAGCGTCTGCAGGCCGTGGAACATCGATCCGAGCCGATCCTGACCTGACACGTCGATGCCTAGGGTTTGCAGGGCGCCGGGCAGATCGTCGTAAGGACTCGTCATGAAGTTCGGCTCGAGCTCGGGATGCAGCTCGAGGTAGGCGTGGCGCAGCCGGTTCATCGCGAGCATCCAGCGGAAGTCGTCGCGATTCAGCGACATCAGCCGGGCCACGGTGAAGACCCCTGTGAGCAGGACGACCGAAAGCATGAAGATGGCGATCGAGAGGAAAGCCGGCCCGAAATGATCGGCCTGCGCCACCAGGGCCAGCGCGATGACGGCGCCCGACAGGATGGTCAGGAACATGTTCACGCGGCCCAGCGACTCCTGATAGGTGAGGGCGCGAGTGGCAAGTAGGCTCCAGTGCTCGGTGGCGAGGATCTGGATCGCTTCTGACTGCGACCGGGGTGGCGGAATCTCAGTCGACATCTAGTCGCGTGGAAGATAGCGCGGCAGCTCCACGAGCGAGGAGAAGCCGCGAGCCTCGAGGAACGCCGTGATGCCGTCATGCACCTCGGCGATCGCCTTCGGGTTCACGAACGTGGCCGTGCCCACCTGCACCGCGGAGCACCCGGCGACCAGGAACTCCAGCGCGTCGTCGGCCGTCGCGATCCCCCCGATGCCGATCACCGGGATCCGCACAGCACGCGCGGCCTGGTGCGCCAGGTGGACCGCCAGTGGCCGGATGGCCGGCCCCGAAAGGCCGCCCGTGCGGAAGCTCAGGCGGGGGCGGTAGCTGTTGAGGTCGATCGACATGCCGACGAAGGTGTTGATCGCGCACAGGGCGTCTGCCCCGGCCGTCTCGACAGCGCGCGCGATGACGCCGATGTCGCTCACCATCGGCGTGAGCTTCACCCACACAGGCAGCTTCGTCCGCATGCGTACGGCCTCGGTGACCGACGCGGCCGCGCGCGGGTCGTTGCCGAAGTACAGGCCACCCTGCTCGACGTTGGGGCAGGAGATGTTGATCTCAAACCCTGCGATGCCGGGCACGCCGTCGAGGCGCGCGGTCAATTCGCCGTACTCCGACGCCGACTCCCCGTTGATGTTGACGAGGACGGGGAAGTCCCACTCCGCCCATTTCGGCGCGTGGTCGCGGACCAGAGCATCGGCGCCCGGACCCTGCAGTCCGATCGCGTTGAGCATCCCAGCGGGCGTTTCCGCGATACGCGGTGGCGCGGTGCCTTCGCGCGGCCGCAGGAAGATTCCTTTGGAGACCATGGCGCCCAGCGCGCGTCGCTCGAGCAGCGGCACCTCGGTGCCGTAGCCGAAAGTCCCGGACGCCGCGAGAACCGGACCGCGAAGCTTCAGCCCGCCGACCGCAACGGAAAGGTCTGGGGTCATGCCGTGACCGCATACGAAAGGTGTGACGGCAAGGCGGCCCAATCGATGTCGGCCGCGCGATAAATCGGGCCTTCCCGGCAGGCGCGGTCGTATCCCCCGCGCGTCAGCGGCACCGCACAGCCAAGGCAAACGCCCGTCCCGCAGCCCATATAAGTCTCGACCGCGACCTGCGCCTCCGGCCACCGTTCCGCGACCGCGGCGAGCATCCGGTTCGGGCCGCACGCGAGCACGACCTCGGCCTGAGGAGCGGCGGCGACCGCGGTGCCCCGTGCACCCTCGGACCCGTCGTCGGTCGCCCAGATGACCTCATCGCCCTCAGTCTCCGAGCAGAGCTCGACGGCAGTCCGCGCGCCGTGGACCCAAGCGACACGTGCACCGGCCTGGCGCGCGTCCCTGGCCGCGAGTGGCATCGGCGCCACGCCGAGGCCGCCGCTGATCAATACGGCGGTTCGGATGCCAGGCTCAATCTCGAAACCGCGCCCAAGCGGGCCGAGGCAGCTGACGTGTTCACCGATTTCCATCGCCAGCAGCTGCGCGGTTCCTTCGCCGACGGCCCTCAGCACGACCTCGATGCGCTCCCCGTCCGAGCGATAGACGGAAAACGGACGGCGGAGCAGGGGCCCCGGAGACCAACCGAGGTTGACAAACTGGCCCGCACGGACCGTAGTGGCGATTTCCGGCGCCTGCATTCCAATGACGAACATGCCGCGCGCAACCTGGCGACGACCGGTTATCGGGGCGTCAACCAGAAACACTGCGCCACTCGTCGATGGTCCGCACCTCGAACTCGTCCGGTGCGGACACGGCGGACTCGAGGAGGGCGGTCGCGGTGTCGAGCGAGGTGAGGCACGGTATATGACGCTCGACCGCAGCGCGCCGGATCTCGAACCCATCCTTGAAGACGGGGTTGCCGTCGCCAGGGTCCTCGTAGATGTTCGACATAGTGTTGATGACCAGCTGCACCTCGCCGCGCACGATGACGTCGACCACCGTCGGCCCCTCTTCGCCGATCTTCGCCACGACGCGGGGGGAGAACCCGGCCGCCCGCAGGGCCTTCGCCGTCCCGTCGGTCGCGACGAGGTGGCATCCAAGCTGCACGAGGCGCGACACGATTGGGAAAAGCTCCGGCTTGTCCGCGTCGGCGATCGTCAGCAGGACGGAGCTGCCGCGCTCCAGGTGCATCCCCGAGGCGGCGAACGCCTTGCGCAGCGCCGCGTTCAACGTGCGCGCAATTCCGATCGCCTCGCCGGTCGATTTCATCTCCGGCCCGAGGTACGAATCGACCGCCGGCAGCTTGTTCATCGAGAACACCGGCGCCTTCACCGCGACCAGGTCCCGCGGCGCGACCAGACCGGTCGTCCAGCCGCCCTCGGCGAGCGTGTTGCCGAGCATCACGCCGGTTGCAAGCTTGACCATCGGCACGCCCGTGACCTTCGAGAGGAACGGAACGGTGCGCGAAGCGCGCGGATTGACCTCGAGGACATAGACGTGCCCGCGATGCACGACGTACTGCACGTTGACCAGCCCACGAAGACGCAGATGCCGCGCAATGCGCACGGTGTAGTCGACTATGTGCGCGAGCTCCTCCGCCTCGAGGCTCTGGGCGGGATACACGGCGTATGAGTCGCCGGAGTGGACACCGGCGCGCTCCACGTGCTGCATGACGCCCGGAATCACCACCGTATCGCCGTCGGAGATAGCGTCGACCTCGACCTCGACGCCCTGCAGGTACTTGTCAACCAGGACCTGGCCGCGCGGCATGGCGCCGACCGCCCAGACCATGTAGCGCCGCAGCTCGTCGCGGTTGCGCACGATCTCCATAGCGCGACCGCCGAGCACGTACGAGGGGCGAACCAGCACCGGGTAGCCCACTCGCGCCGCGATGGCCTCTGCCTCTTCGACCGTGGTGGTGGTGCCGCCCATCGGCTGGGGGATGCCGATCGCGTCGAGCGAGCCGGCGAACGCACGGCGGTCTTCGGCCAGGTCGATCGCTTCGACGCTCGAGCCCATGATCGCGACGTCGTTCCGGTCCAGGGGCTCGGCCAGGTTGATCGCCGTCTGGCCGCCGAACTGGACCAGCGCACCGCCGGCGTGCTCGGTCCGTGCCACATGCAGCGCTCCGTCGAGGTCGAGCGGTTCGAAGTAGAGGCGGTCGGAGGTGTCGAAGTCGGTCGAGACCGTCTCCGGGTTGGAGTTGACGAGCACGGCACGCACGCCCGCATCGCGCAGCGCCCATGCGGCGTGGACCGAGCAGTAGTCGAACTCGATGCCCTGGCCGATCCGGATCGGGCCCGAACCTATCACCAGCGCTGTGCCAGTTCCGCCGGCCCCATCCCCGGCCTGCGGCGGGTACTTCCCCATGAATGGGGCAGAGCCTTTGCTTTCAGATTCTTCTTCCCAGCACGAGTAGTAATAGGGCGTCGCTGCTTCGAACTCGCCTGCGCACGTGTCGACGAGCTTGTAGGTGGGCAGCGCGGGCTCGACTGTCTCGCCCCGCAATGCGGTGATCATCAAGTCTGAGAATCCGGCCCGGCGCAGCTCGCGCACATCGCCCTCGACCTCCAGCCGGACGATGTTGGCGAGTCGGTCGATGAACCACGGATCGATGCCGCTGCGGTCCGCGAGCGACGCCGTATCCACGCCGTTGCGGAGCGCGTTGAGCAGCGCGAACAAGCGGCGGTCGTTGGGCTGGTCGATCATCTCCGAGCTGAGCTCCCAGGCCGCCGGCGGCTTCTGCTCCAGCGAGCGCATCGCCTTGACCAGGGCCGCCTCGAAAGTCCGCTCGACGGCCATCACTTCGCCGGTCGAGGCCATCTGCGTCCCCAGGCGCCGGTCACCCGCCGGAAACTTGTCAAAGGGCCAGCGAGGGATCTTGACCACGCAGTAGTCGAGCGCCGGCTCGAAAGCCGCAAACGTGCGACCGGTGATCTCGTTGCGGATCTCCTCGAGCCGCCGGCCGACCGCAACCTTCGCCGCGACGCGAGCGATGGGATAGCCCGTCGCCTTCGAGGCCAGCGCCGAGGAACGGCTCACGCGCGGGTTGACCTCGATCACGTAGTACTGCGAGCTCTTCGGGTCCAGCGCGAACTGCACGTTGCAGCCGCCTTCGATGCCCAGGGCGCGGATGATGCGGATCGCCGACGAGCGCAGCATCTGGTGGTCGCGGTCCGACAGCGTCTGCGCCGGCGCGACGACGATGGAGTCGCCCGTGTGGACGCCCATCGGGTCGAGGTTCTCCATGTTGCAGACCGTGATGCAAGTGTCGGCGCCGTCGCGCATAACCTCGTACTCGATCTCCTTCCAGCCCCACAGCGACCGCTCGATGAGAACCTGGTGGATGGGCGACGCGGCGAGGCCGCGCGCGGCTATCCGTTCGAGGTCGGCTTGGGTGGTAACGAAGCCACCGCCCGTGCCGCCGAGCGTGTAAGCCGGACGGATCACGAGCGGCAGGCCTATGACTGCCGCGAACTCGGTGACCTCGTCCATCGACTCGCACACGCGGGAGATCGGGATCGGCTCGCCGATCTCTTCGAGCATCTGCTTGAATGCCTGGCGGTCCTCAGCCTTCCGGATCGTGTCGATGGTCGCGCCCAGCAGGCGGACGTTGTGGCGCTCGAGCACGCCGGCGTTGGCGAGGTCGGTGGCGAGGTTGAGGCCCGTCTGCCCGCCCAGCGTGGGCAGCAGCGCGTCCGGCCTCTCCCGGGCGATGATCCGCTCCACCGCCTCGACCGTGAGGGGCTCGAGATAGACACGGTCGGCTACCTCTTCGTCGGTCATGATCGTGGCCGGGTTCGAGTTCACCAGCACGGTCTCGATGCCTTCTTCGCGCAGCGCCTTGCACGCCTGCGTGCCGGCGTAGTCGAACTCGGCCGCCTGCCCGATCACGATCGGTCCCGACCCGAGGATCAGCACCTTGTGCGGGCGAGGCTCTTCCTTCATGCCCGCCACCGCCTTCACGACCGGCGCGCGGCTTCGCACCATGTCGATGAACCGATCGTAAAGGTGCTGGTTGTCCTGCGGTCCGGGGCAGCCTTCGGGGTGGTACTGAACGCTGAACGCGGGCAGGCGGCGGTGGCCGAGGCCTTCTACCGACAGGTCGTTCAGGTTGCGCTGGGAGACATAGAAATCGCCCGGTGGTATCGAGGCGGCGTCGACCTGGAACTCATGGTTCTGGCTTGTGATGTGGACGCGCCCGGTGTCCAGGTCTTTGACCGGGTGGTTGGCGCCATGGTGTCCATAGGGCAACCGCGACGTGGTGGCGCCGGCGGCGCGGCCGAGGATCTGATGGCCGAGACAGATGCCGAACAGCGGAACGCTGCCTAGCGCCTCGCGCGCGAGCTCGACGGGGCCATGGAGCACGGAGGGATCGCCCGGTCCGTTTGACAGCACCAGGCCGTCCGCTCCGAGCGCCCGCACCTCCGACCACGTCGCGGTGTGCGGGAGCACGACCACGCTGCAACCGCGCTCGCGGAGCGAGCGGAGGATGTTGGACTTTACCCCATAGTCGACGACTGCGATCAGCAAGCCTTCGCCGTCACTCCGCCGCCGGGTCCGCAGCTCGGGCGGCAGCGGTTCCAACCACCCTTCCTTGGTCGTCCGCGAGGCCTGCGCCACCAGGTCTTGGTCGGCCAGCGGCGTCACTCGTCGCGCCGCCGTCGCCAGCTCTGCCAGGCGTGATGGGGACGGCGACGCCGTTTCATGGACCAGGACCGCGCGCAGCGCGCCATGCATTCGGATGTGGCGGGTGAGGGCGCGAGTGTCGATCTCCGCGATCGCAGGCACGTTCCAGCGCCGCAGATACTCGTTGAGCGAAGCCTCGCTCGAATGATGGCTCGGCGCCGGGCATGCCCAGCGCACGGCAAGGGCTCGCGCCCATGGCCGGGCTGACTCGGCATCCGCCAGCCGTACGCCGTAGTTGCCCTGCAGCGGATAGGTCATGCAGACCATCTGGCCCGCGTACGAAGGATCTGTGAGGACTTCCTGGTACCCGGTCATCGCGGTGTTGAAGACGACCTCGCCCTCACCCACCACGTCGGCTCCGAGCGGCGCGCCGACAAAGGCACGGCCGTCCTCCAGCACCAGCACCGCGTACGACTTAGCCGGCAACGATCACCGCCTGGTCGATGCCGTCTTCCTCGTCGATGAGGACGTCGATCCGCTCGGCGTCCGACGTCGGCACGTTCTTGCCGATGTAGTCAGGACGGATCGGAAGCTCACGATGTCCGCGGTCGACAAGGACCGCTAGCTGGATCGCGCGCGGCCGGCCGAAATCCATCAGCGCATCCATCGCGGCGCGGGCCGTACGTCCGTGATGAATGACGTCGTCGACCAGCACTACCACCTTGCCGCTCACGTCGGGCAGATCGCTCGACGGCCGGTGACCATCTGGCGGCCTGAGGTGGAGGTCGTCGCGATGCTGCGTGACATCGAGGCGACCGAAGGGCACTCGAGCCTTCTCGAGCTTGCGGAGAATCATGGCCAGGCGTTGCGCGAGGACATCGCCTTTGCTGACGATGCCGACGATCACCACATCCTCGACGCCGCGATTGCGCTCCACGATCTCGTGCGCGATCCGATGCAGCGAGCGGCGGATCTGGTCGGCGTCCATCACGGTCGCTTTGAGGCGCCTCTTCCCCGCCTGCGGGGAAGTCGGCCCATCGCGAAGCGATCGGCCGGATGGGGCTCCCGTGATGCTCACAAGAGGAGGCGATCCAAAAGCGCCATGCGGACGTGCAGACCGTTGCGCGCTTGGCGGAAGTAAGCGGACCTCGGGTCGTCATCGACCTCGGGCGAGATCTCGTCGACGCGAGGCAGCGGGTGCATCAGGACGCCGTACTTGCGCATCCGGTCCATCGCGTTCTTGTCGATGCGGTAGATGCCCTTGACCGCCTCATATACGGCCGGGTCCGTGAAGCGCTCCTTCTGGATGCGCGTCATGTAGACGACGTCGACCTCCGGCAGCACCGCATCGAGGTCCTGCGTCTCGGTGTAGGGCACGTGGTGCTCGTCCAGGTGCGCCTTCAGGTCGTCGCGCATCGACGCCTGGGGCGGAGCGACAAACCAGAGCTTGATGTCGTTGAACTTGCTCAGCAGATAAGCCAGCGAGCGCACCGTCCGGCCGTTGGCGAGGTCGCCGACCATCGCCACGCGCACGCCGTCGATCTTCGCCAGCTCGGCGCGGATGGTGAACAGGTCGAGAAGGGCTTGAGTCGGATGCTGGCCCGGGCCGTCGCCCGCATTGATGATCGGGACGTCGCTTACGCCGGCGGCGCGTTGGGCCGCGCCTTCCTCGCTGTGACGCAATACGATCACGTCCGCGTAGCCGCTGACGATGCGGATGGTGTCCTCGAGAGTCTCGCCCTTGGCCGCGGAGGAGAACTCGCGGGCGTTGTCGGTGCCCATGGTCTGTCCGCCGAGCCGGAGCATGGCCGCCTCGAAGGAAAGCCGGGTGCGGGTCGACGGCTCGTAGAAGAGAGCCGCCATGACCTGGCCCGCGAGGCGACCCATGAACCTGTGCGGCTCCCGCTTGATCTCCTCCGCGCGTGCGAAGAGCTCTTCGAGGAGCGGCCGACTGAACTGTTGACTCTCGATCACGTGGCGCACCTTGGACGTGATTGCCATGGACTACGCGTGTGCCCCGGACGGGGCGTTGGCCGAAGCTTTTTGATGAGTGCGCCCTGCGCGCGCCCGGCGCACGTGGCGGATTCGCGACGTGACAGCCATGAAAAAAATCTCCTTCCCAGGCTCACAGGCCAGGACTTAAAGGCGAGCTCGACCGAGAGTTTACCGTAAGTTACATACGCCTATGAACAAGCGACCTGGACATGTCGAGGTGTTCACCGAGGTGGGTTACTGCTCGTTTTGCGACCGCACCCGCAACCTGCGCCGCGAGGAGCACCACCTCGGCACGCTCGTGCGCACCATCGTGACGTGCGAGACGTGCCATCGCACGCTTTCAAGCTCGATCGGCGTGGGCCAGGCAGAACCGGCGGCCGCCGAGGTCGAGGCTCCCGTCGCCGAGGAAGGGACGGCCAAGACCAAGTCCGCCCCCGCCAGGCGCGCACCCGCCAAGGAAGCTGCTAAGACGCCCTCGGCGAAGCGCGCACCCGCGACGAGGGCGCCGGCGAAGCGCACCGCCAAGGCCGCCACGAGGACCGGTAAGCCCACGTCGACCGCCACGAGAAAAGCCACCAAGAAGAAGTGACTCAAGCGGCGGTCAAGGTCGATCGCCTCGAGAAGACCCTAGGTTCGAACCAGGTGCTGCGTGGCATCACCTTCGAGGCGCACTCAGGCGAGATCTTCGGCCTGCTCGGTCCGAACGGCGCCGGCAAGACCACGACCCTGCGCGTGATCTGCACCCTCCTCGGGCCCGACTCCGGATCGGTCGCGGTCCTCGGATATGACACCCGCGTGTCGCCTCAAGAGGTGAGGCGCCGGGTCGGCGTGGTCACCGCGGAGATCGGCATCTATCCACGCCTCAGTGCGCGCGAGAACATCGCTTACTTCGCCGAGCTGTCTGGCGTGCTGGATGGGGAGGTGAGCCATAGGGTGGACGCCGTGATCGAGCGACTCGACATGAGCTCGTTCGCCCGGCAGCGGGCGGAGAGCCTTTCCTCAGGCCAGAAGCAGAAGGTCGCGATCGCCCGCGCCATCGTCCACGACCCGCCTGTCTTGATGTTCGACGAGCCGACATCGAATCTCGACGTGCTCGCATCTCGCGAGATCAGAGAGTTCATGGTCGAGTCCAAGGGCCGCGGCAAGTCGGTCATCTTCTCGACCCACGTGCTGCACGACGCGGAGCGCCTGTGCGATCGGGTCACGATCATCCACCAGGGCCGTGTCGTCGCGAGCGGCGCCACGGCCGACGTGCGCGGCGGATTCAAAGACCTCGAAGAGTCCTTTCTGTCCCTCGTCGAGGCGGCGGGATGAGCCCGATCGCTGTCGTCTTCAAGAAGGAGATGCACGAGATCCTTCGCGACCGGCGAACGCTGATGGCGATCGGCCTCGCCGCGCTCGCCACGCCGATCGTGCTCTTCGTGATCTCGCAGGTCTCGACCAAGACCGCATCGCAGGCCTATACGGTCGGCTACTCAGGCACGGTTCCTGCGGGCCTGGACACACTGTTCAACGCGGTCGGGCTGAAGCTCGAGCGCGTGGATGACCCCGCCGAAGCCGCCAAACACCAGGTCGATATCGGGGTCGCCTTCACGGCGTCAGGCGTCGAGGAGTACTTCGACCCGACCCGCCAGAGCGCGCAGCTCGCCGACGTTCGATTCCAGACGGTGCTCAGCAGGTACGACGCGGCGAAGGTCGCCGCCTCGCTGCAGGAAAAGGGCGTCGACCCTTCGGTCCTCAACCCCCTCCCCATCACGCTCCATCCGCTCAGCTCGCCCAGCCAGGCGGTAGGCAACTCGTTCCTGAGCTTCTTCCTGCCGTACATCCTCATCACGATGAGCCTCACCGGGGGGCTGTCCGCCGCTCTCGACACGTCCGCGGGAGAGCGCGAGCGCAAGACTCTCGAGAGCCTGCTCCTGACCCCGGCGCCGCGCAGTCAGGTGCTCGTCGGCAAGATCCTTGCGGTCAGCTCGATCAGCCTGGTGGCGGCGCTCGCGGCGATCACCTCGATGCTGGTCGCTTTGACTCAGATCCGCTTCGGCGGCAATGGCGGACAGACATTCGACGTTCAGCTCAGCCCGCTGGCGGCGACCGTCATGGTCTGGCTCGCCATCCTGCTCGCCGCCTCGTTCAGCTCGCTGACGATCACGCTTGGGACGCTAGCGCGCAATTTTCGGCAGGGCCAGGCCTACGCCACGCCGCTTTACTTCATCACGATCTTTCCGGCTTCGATCGTGCTCTTCATCCCGGACTTCAACCCGAATCTCGCGTACTACCTGATCCCGATCCTCAACGCGGTCTTGGTGCTGCGCGACGCGATCACACACAACTCGGTCGCCTGGGACACGCTGGCCGTGACCTCGGTCAGCCTGATCCTGACCGGGGCCCTGTGCTTCTACGCCGCCCTGAAGCTGTTCACGCGTGAGGCATTGCTGGTCCGTTCCTAGTCCGCGGTGGCAAACTGGTATCAGCTGAGATGCGCCGGCGACTTGAGCTGAGAGACCTGCGAAGCCTCGAGCGGAGAAGCATGTACTCGATCTTCCACCCGCTCGACCCGGACGAGCGGCTGCCCCGCGAGCTGATCCTCGAGGGCAAGCGCCACCGCATGATCGGGATGCGCTTCATGGAGCTGCTGGGCTTCATCTATCTGCCCGCCCTGGTCCTCGGAGTGGTCGTCATGGCTTCCATCGGCATCAAACCTCTGGTGGCGTTCGGCCTGGTCGGCCTCCTGTTCGTGGGCCTCTTCGCCTATGTGATCGCGGGTAGGTACCGCTAGAGCTCGAGCAGCCGCTCGGCGATCGCGCCCTGATGCTCCAGGCTGTCACTGCCGATCGCCTATGCGACCGTCTGGGCCAGGCACCAGAGGCGAGCCCGCTCACGATCGAGTCCCAGGTCGGCGGTGAGGCGGTCGAGGCGCAGCTTCACCTGCTTGCGGCTCTGCCCCAAACCTCCTGAGCGGACGATGGGAGCCAGGCCGAGCTCCCGCTCACCCACCAAGGGCTTCGGATCGATGGCGAGCCACGGCTCGCGCTCGGCAGCCAGCACATTGGCGGCCGGATGGGATCTGCCCGGTAAATCCACTCACTGTTCCTGACCAGCGTATAAACGACACATGACGCAAGCGGTGATCGTGGCCTACGGCCGCTCCCCCATCGGCAGAGCCCGGAAAGGATCCCTCGTCGACGTCCGGCCCGACGACCTGGCGGCGCACGTGGTGAACAAAGTCCTCGACAAGGTCCCCCAGCTCGACCCGACCCACATCGAGGACCTCATCTGCGGCTGCGGCCTGCCCGGTGGTGAGCAGGGCCACAACATCGGGCGCGTGGTGTCAATCCTCTCCCGGCTGGACGTGCCCGGCGTCACAGTCAACCGCTACTGCTCATCTTCTCTGATGACCACCCGTATGGCCACGCACGCCATCGAGGCAGGTGAGGGCGACGTTTTTCTTTCGGTCGGCGTCGAGTGCGTTTCCCGCTACGGCAGCGGTTACCCGGACGCGCCGGACACCTACAACCCAAAGCTCGTGCCCGGCAATACCGAGGAATACCCGGACATCTACATCGCAATGGGCCAGACGGCGGAGAACGTGGCGACGCGAGAGAAGATCAGCCGGGAGGAGCAGGACCGGTACGCGGTCAAGAGCCAGGCCGCCGCGGTCAAAGCCCGCGACGGCGGTTTCTTCGACCGCGAGATCATCCCGGTCCCCTTGCCGAACGGCCAGACGTTCGCCAAGGACGACGGCCCGCGCCCGGGCACGACCATGGAGGTCCTGGCTGCCCTGCAGCCGGCATTCCGCGAGAACGGGACGGTCACGGCGGGCAACTCCTGCCCGCTGAACGATGGCGCGGCGGCGGTCGTCGTGATGTCCGACAGTCGGGCCAAGGAGCTGGGGCTGATGCCGCTCGCTCGTGTCATATCGACCGGGCTTTCAGCCCTCGAGCCGGAATTCATGGGCCTGGGGCCAATCGACGCCTCGAAGCAGGCGCTGAAGCGGGCCAAGATGACGATCGACGACATCGACATCGTGGAGATCAACGAAGCGTTCGCGGCGCAGGTCATCCCGTCGGCACGAGGGATCGGCGTGGACCCCTTCAGCGACAAGCTGAACCCACATGGCGGCGCGATCGCGCTTGGGCATCCGTTCGGGATGACCGGGGCGCGCATTCTGTGCACGCTGCTCAACGGCCTGCGCGAGAAGGACAAGACCTTTGGCCTCGAGACGATGTGCGTGGGCGGCGGCCAGGGCATGGCGATGATCCTGGAGCGGCTCAACTAGCGGACTCGGGCCGGTCCAGCGTTACAGTGAATTTCCGTGACTGACGATAACCGCCGCCTTTGGGCGGAGTGGGTTGCCAGGGAGATCGGGGGCGATGAGGCGCGACAGAAAACCGCGCTCGACGGTGCGCTCCAGTCCCTGCAGGCAGGCGGAACCGTGACCGAAGCTTCAAACGCAGCCCGTGCCGCTGTCGGCGTGGACCCTGCGCCGCCACCCGCGACCTACTTCCAGACCGGTGGCACGCGGTGCCGCTTCTGCGGATCTGTGCCCGCGGTGCCAATGACGATCTACGAGCACAACGGGTACCTGATCCTGATGACTTTTAAGAACCTGAAGGGTCCGTTCTGCCGCAACTGCGGCCTCAACGTATGGCGCCGCATGACCGACGCCACACTCCTGCGGGGATGGCTTGGGCTGTTCTCGTTTTTCATCGCGCCGGTCACCGCCGTGATCAACCTCATCAACCTGCGCAAATTGACTTCGCTGCCTGCCCCCGACCCGAGCAGCAGCATCCGTCCGCCCGCAGATCCGGGCGGGGGTCTGTTCAGGAGGCCTGGCGTCTACGTCTACATCGCCGTGATCGCGGTCGTCCTGGCCTACTTCGCGCTGGTGGCCACCAGGTAGGAGCTAGGCCCGGGCTTCGGCGAACATGCTCTCGAGCACCCGCTCGAGGAGCCCGCGGAGCGTCCGTCGCTCCTCCGCCGACAGCGCCTTCAGCACCTCATCCTCGAGGCTCTCCCTGGCCCTGTCGGCCCGCTCGAGGGCGCGGCGCCCTGACGCCGTGATCTCGACGATGTGCCGACGGCGATCGTTGGGGTCGCGGCGCCGGATCGAGAACTGGGCCGCTTCGAGCTCGTTCAAGATCAGGACGACCGAGTTCGCGTCCATGAAGAGGGCGCTCTCCAGCTCTTGCTGGGTCGTGCCCGGATGGTCCCGGATGTAGCTGAGCGTCATGTATGGCTTGAAACGCATCCCAAGCAGGTCGTCGCTCGTACGCCGGTTGAGCCCCTTGTACAGCTGAGTGAGCAGCGAAACGAAGCCCGGATCCGACTTCGACTCGTCTTTCTTCACGTTCATTGATGTTATCACTGATTCTTAACATTCCCACCTTTCTGGATAATCCATGCAATAAGGATCATGATGATCCTGTTGTAGTGATCATCCTAGCGGCGGTTCGGTTGTTTGGAGGCGGTTATGAATTCGAATCTAAGAAGGTGGGCGGCCCTGGTCGTGGTCTGCTTCGGGCAGCTGATGATCATGCTCGACTCGACCATCGTCAACGTTGCGCTGCCTTTCATCCAGCGTGACCTCGGCTTCAGCCAGGCCAACCTGACTTGGGTGGTCAACGGCTATCTGATCGCCTACGGGAGCTTCCTCCTGCTGGCGGGGCGCATCGGCGACCTCATCGGCCGCCGCAAGGTCTTCCTGGCCGGGGTGTTCCTGTTCACGGTCGCGTCCGTCGGTACTGGGCTCGCCCCAGCCGCCGATAACTTCGTGATCGGCCGCTTCCTGCAAGGACTCGGCGCCTCGCTCTCCGCGGGAGTGATCATCGCGATCATCGTCACCGAGTTTCAGAAGCCGGCCGAGCGTGCCCAGGCGATGAGCGTGTTCACGCTCGTCATCGCGGGTGGCGGTTCGTTGGGGCTGCTGGCCGGCGGATTCCTTGTTGAGTGGGCCAATTGGCACTGGATCTTCTTTATCAACCTGCCCATCGGCGTGCTCACGCTCATCTTTGGTGCATGGCTGATCGAGGAGAACGAGGGCCTCGGATCCGGACAGGGCATCGACGTGGCCGGCGCCATCCTCATCACCGCGGCGCTGATGCTCGGCGTCTACACCATCGTGACCGCAGCCGACCAGGGATGGACGTCGGTCCATACCCTCGGCGTCGGAGGCGTCGCGATCGGGCTGCTCGCCCTGTTCGTCCTCCTAGAGTCGCGGATCAAGAACCCGTTGATGCCGCTACGCGTGCTGGCCATCCGGTCGCTCGCCGGCGCGAGCGGAGCACGGACTTTGCTCTTCACCGGGCTGTTCACCAACTTCTTCGTCGGGGCGCTATACCTGCAGCACCTTCGCGGATACACCGCGTTCGAGACCGGCCTCGCGTTCCTACCGACGACATTGATGATCGGGGTCATGTCGACCGGCGTCGCGGCCAGGCTGATGGCGCGGTTCGGTCCGCGCCGCTTGCTCGTGGTGGGGATGACGATCATCGTCACGGCGCTCGCGATGCTGTCGAGCGCTGGTCTGGGCACGAGCTACGCGCCCTGGTTGCTCATCGCTTATGCGCTGCTCGGCGCGGGAGGTGGGATGTCGTTCCTGCCCCTCCTCACCATCTCGATGTCGGACGTCCCAATGGCCGACGCCGGCCTGGCGTCGGGGTTCAGCAACGCGACCATGCAGGTCGGCGGAGCGCTCGGGCTTGCGGCGATGGGAACGGTCTCGAGCGCGCACGCGCAGGCGCTCATGGCAGCGGGCGATCCCGCATCGGCGGCCGTGGCTGGCGGATTCCAGCTGGCGTACGTGCTGGCCGCCGTCTGCGTTGCGGCGGGCCTGGCGGTCGTCTTGGCGGTGCTTCGCCCGTCGGTTGTCGCTCGGCGGTCAGAGATCGTTCGGGCCGAGATGGAGAAGGCCGAAGCGGAAGCTGCCTAAGACTGCTTGGCGTAGAAGCTGCACGGCGGCGATTCCGCCGTGGTGTGGAAGTTCCAGTGACGGCACCACGCGGTGCCGTCGAACTTCCGGCAGGAACCGCAAGTAACCCGGGGCCTTTCCACGCGCGTCTTCTTCATGTGATGCTCGGGACGCTCGCCGGGGAACGACTCCTTCAAAGCTGCGACCGGACGTCCCAGAGCTCTGGGTAAAAACGTTTGCCCAGCGTGGAGCGGAGATATTCGGCGCCGCTGCTGCCGCCGGTCCCGGTCTTGCTGCCGATCTGGCGCTCGACCATCAACACATGCCGCGCCCGCCAGTGGGCAAACGTCTCATCGTGGTTGAGCAGCCCTTCGCACAGGTCGAAAAGGTCGCCGTATCGCTCGCGGTCGCGAAAGATCTCGAGCAGTGATGGCGAGCCCCGCCGCTCGATGAGGGATCGAAAAGCATCGTCCACCGAAGGTTCTTCCAGCCGCCTCCGCAGGCGGCTCAGCTCCTCCGTCGTCGCCTCGAGCCGGGCCACATACTTGGGCTCCTTCAGGCCCGAGAGAAACTCGATCTCGCGGAACTGCACTGACTGAAAACCGCTCGCGGGGGCGAGCTTGGAGCGAAAGGCCAGAAAGTCCTGCGGCGACATCGTCTCGAGCACCTCGATCTGTTCGACCAGGAGCTCTTCGATGACGTGGACGCGGTGCAGGTGGTGGCGGGCGAAGAAGATGTCGTCGGCATCGATCCTGTCCCGCGCCGCCTCGAGCTCGAACAGGACGACCTTGAACCACAGCTCGTACACCTGGTGGGCGACGATGAAGAGCAGCTCGTCGGGCTCCTGGCTGAGTCCCTCTTGCAGCGAAAGGAGCTCGGGCACCTTGAGGTAGGTGCCGTAGGAAAGCTGGCGGCCCTCTTCTCCGAAGCGCCGGCTCAATGCTTGAAGTGGCGGCGGCCCGTCACCACCATCGCGATGCCGGCGGCGTCGGCGGCCGCGATCACGTCGGCGTCCTTGATCGAACCGCCGGGCTGGATCACCGCCGTGACCCCGGCGCGAATGCCCAGCTCGAGGCCGTCAGGAAACGGAAAAAACGCGTCCGAGGCCATCACCGCGCCGTGCGACCTCTCACCTGCCCGCTGCACCGCAAGCTGAACCGCCTCGACACGTGACATCTGGCCGGCGCCGACGCCGATGCCAGCACCGTCTTTGAAAAGCACGATCGCGTTCGACTTGACGTGCTTGACTGCCGTCCACGCGAGTCCGAGCTGCCGCCACTCGCCTTCGGTCGGCGCGCGGCGGGTTACGGCCTTGCACGCCGATCGGTCAAACCGGGCGCGGTCCCACTCCTGGACGAGGAAGCCACCGGGTACCGAGCGGACCTCGTAGTCGAACAGACCCTGATTCGCCGGCTGGGCCGAGAGGACGATCATGTTCTTGCGCCGCGCGAGGACGTCCTTTGCTTCCTCGAGGACTTCGGGCGCGATCACGACGTGCGTGACGATCTGCACGATCTGCTCGGCGGTCGCACGATCGAGCGGCCGGTTGATCGCGACGATGCCGCCAAACGCAGAGACCTTGTCGCATTCGTAAGCCGTCCGATACGCTGTGGCCGCGTCTCGCGCGACCGCGAGCCCACACGGGTTCATGTGCTTGACGATCGCCGCCGCCGGCTCGGCGTAATCCATCACGAGCTGGAAGGCGGCCGATGCGTCCTGGAGGTTGTTGAACCCAGGGGCCTCGCCGTGCACCTGCACGGCGCCACCGACGCCTCCGGGATCTGGACCGAGCCGGTAGAAAGCAGCCTTCTGGTGCTCGTTCTCGCCGTATTTGAGCGGTTGGGCGAGCTGGCCCGGGATGGTGAGCTCGCTCGGGAAGCCGTTGCCGGCATCCCGCCTCATGTAGGCGGCGATCCAGGCGTCATAAGCGGACGTGTGCGCGAAGGCCTCGGCCGCCAAGCTTCGCCTCGCGCGTTCGTCGAGCGCTCCTTCGTTGAGCGCGCCGAGGACCTCCGAATATCGCTCCGGTCGCACCACCACGACCACGGATTGGTGGTTCTTGGCCGCGGCGCGAATCATCGCCGGCCCGCCGACGTCGATCTGCTCGATCGCGGCCTCGAAGGTGACCTTTTCGCCGACCACTGTTTCGACGAACGGGTAGAGATTGCAGCACACGAGGTCGATCTCGCGCAGCCCGTGCTGGGCGAGGGCTTCCAGGTGCTCAGGCTTGTCGCGCCTGGCGAGGATTCCCGCGTGGACGCCTGGGTGCAGAGTCTTGACCCGGCCGTCCATCATCTCGGGAAATCCTGTCAGGTCGCTCACCGGTTGGACGTCCAGCGACGCGTCCTCGATGGCCCGCAACGTGCTCCCCGTGGCGACGAGCTCGTAACCGAGGCGCTTGAGGCCGCGGGCGAAGGCGGCAAGTCCGCTCTTGTCGCTAACGGACAGAAGGGCTGTTGGCAAGTCGTGCCTCCATGAGCTTGATCCCCGCGGGCAGGATCCGGTACTCCGCCTCGTGCACCCTCTGGCGCAGGGTCTCAACCGTATCGCCCTCGAGGATCGGCACCGCTTCCTGGAGAAGGATCGGGCCGGCGTCGAGCTCTAGCGTCACGATGTGGACGGTCGCACCCGTCTCCGCGACTCCGCTTTCCAGTGCCTGGCCGATCGCGGTCATCCCGCCGGCGAACTGCGGCAGAAGCGACGGGTGCACGTTGATGATCCGGTTCTCGAACGCTTCGAGGAACGGGGCGGTGTGGATGCGGTCGTAGCCGGCGTCGATGACGAGCTCCACCCGGTGCTGCACGAAGAAATCGCGCATGGCGTTGTCGCGTTGCTCGGCCGAGTCAAACGATCTCTGAGAGAGCTCCGCCAGCGGGATGCCGCGCTCGCGCGCAAACGCCGCCGCACGACAGGAAGGTCGGTTGGTCGCCACCGCGACGACCTCGAATCCAAGCTCAACCAGGTTGCGCAGGTTGGTGCCCTGCCCGGAGACGCAGATTCCCAGTCTCAGCTGATCTCCACCCGATCGGGCCCGGTTTGGCGCACGACCTCACCGACCACCATCTCGCCTTTTGGAACGTCGTCGGCATTGACTACAAGGATCATCCCAAGGCCCATGTTGAAGGTCCCCCACATCTCGTCGTCAGAGATCCGGCCGCGCCGGCGGATCTCTTGGAAGATGGGCGAGACCTCCCAGGCCGCTTTGTTTACGCGCGCCCCAAGTCCATCGGGCAAACAGCGCGGCAGGTTGCCAGGAATGCCACCGCCGGTGATGTGGGCAGCGCCTTTCCAACGAATCCGCTGGAGATCTTTGAGGTACGACCGGTGGGGCTCCAGCAAGACGTGCCAGAGGCGATGCCCGGGGTCGTCGAATGATTCCTGCAGCGACGCCCCCTCAAACACCTTACGCACGAGCGAGAAACCGTTGGTGTGCAATCCACTGGACCGAAGACCGATCAACACGTCTCCTGGCTTGATGGACTCCCGCTCCACAGCCGGATCGACCAGGCCGACGATAAACCCGGCGAGGTCGTAGTCGCCCAACGCGTACACGCCGGGCATCTCGGCCGTCTCGCCACCCAACAGCGCGCAACCTGCTTCGCGGCAGGCGGCGCTCATGCCTTCGACGAGCTGGGCGAAAACATCCGGTTCGAGCTTGCCGGTGGCGAAGTAGTCGAGGAAGAAGAGCGGGCGCGCGCCCGCAGTCGCGATGTCGTTCACGCAGTGATTGACGATGTCGACGCCGATCCCGCGATGCTGGCCCGCCGCGATCGCGACCTTGATCTTGGTCCCCACACCGTCGGCGCTGGCGGCGAGACGCCCGGCTCCGGGAAGCGCGTAGAGACCCGCGAAAGGCCCGACACCGACCGCGACCTCTTTGCCGTGTGTCGCCGCGATCAGCGGCTTGACCCGATCCAGCGCACGCTCGTACGCCTCGATGTCGACGCCGGCCGCGGCGTACGACAGCCCTTCGCCGGACATCAGACTTTGATCAGCTGGACCGGGGGAGTCTCGAACTGCATCTTGTCCATCTCGAGCTGCTGGGGCACCGGCACCGGATATGAGCCGTCGAAGCAGGCGCGGCAGAACTCCTCCGAGGTGCCGCGGCCGATCGCGCGGATCAGTCCGGGGATGGACAGGTAGTGGAGCGAGTCGGCGCCGATCTGCTGGCGAACCTGGTCCACTGATCGCCCGGCCGCGATGAGCTCTTTGGTCGAGCCGATGTCAACACCCATGAAGCACGGGAACCTCATCGGTGGGCTCGAGATGCGCATGTGGATCTCGCTCGCGCCGGCCGCGCGCAGGCGCTCGACGATGCGCCTCGATGTGGTGCCGCGCACGATCGAGTCGTCGACCGCGATCAGGCGCTTGCCTTTGATCGAACGCGGCAGCGGGTTGAGCTTGAGCATGACCCCTGATTCGCGCAGCGACTGGTCTGGCTGGATGAAGGTCCGATTGATGTAGCGGCTCTTCATCATCGCCTCGCGAAACGGGATGCCCGACGCTTCCGCGTAGCCGATCGCGGCCGGCGTGCCCGAGTCCGGGAACGGGATCACCATATCGGCCTCGACTGGCGCCTCCTGCGCAAGCTCGTGGCCCATCCGGATGCGCGCATCCTCGAGCTCGCAGTTCTTGAGGATGGAGTCGGGGCGCGCGAAGTAGATGAACTCGAAGACGCACATCGCGTGCTTGCTCGAGGCCTGGAAGCCGACGCTGTGGACTCCATGCTCGTCCATCACCACCATCTCACCCGGCTGCACCTCGCGCACGAAGGTGGCGCGCACGGTGTCGAGGGCGCAGGTCTCTGATGCGACGACGTGGGCGGGTTGACCGGGCAGCGGGATGTAACCGATGCACAGTGGCCGGAAACCAAAGGGATCGCGCAGCGCGATGAGCTGGTTGGGCGTGATCACTCCGCAGGAATAGGCGCCGACGACACGCGCGAACGTGCGGCGGATCACGTCCTCCCACGAGCGGCCATGCGTGTTCTCGATCAGGCGCGCCATGACCTCCGTATCGAGGGCGGTCTCAAACATCACGCCCTGCTCCACGAGCTGGGCGCGGAGCGCCTCCGCATTGAGCAAGTTGCCGTTGTGCGCGATGGCGCCCGGACCCAGCGTCGGGTGATGGAACGGCAGCGGATGCGCGTTCTCCGCCCGGCTGGCGCCGGTCGTCGAGTATCGGGTGTGGCCGAGCGCGATGATCGAGCCCTCGCCCAGCTCTTTGAGCTGGGCCGGGGAGAAGACGTGGGCAACGAGGCCCATATCGCGATGCACGCGCACCGATGCGCCGTCGGAAACCGCGATGCCCGCCGACTCCTGACCGCGGTGCTGCAGCGCGAAGAGGCCGAAGTAGGTGAGGTTGGCCACGTCGACGCCCTGCTTGGCGCAGATTCCGAAAACTCCACACATGGCTAGCTGAGCATCACCTCCCAGGCCTGGCGCAGCTCGGCGAGTGAGAGCTTGAGCTGGCCCTCGAACTCCAGCGTGTCGCCTCCGGTCAAGCCCAACAGTGAGAGCTCCACGTGGTGCCGCCGCGCGAGCGACTGTATCTCGGGCATCGCTCGAGAAGGAACGCTGACGACGTAGCGGCTCGGTGACTCGCCAAAGAAAGCGGCGTCCAAACGCAGCGGCGGTTCTGGCCTGATCGCCGGGCAGCGCACGCCGATGCCGCCGAGCAGGCTGCACTCGGCCAGCGCGACCAACATTCCGCCGTCCGCGCAGTCGTGGGCCGAGTGCAGGTAGCCGCTCTGGGCGGCGGCCAACACCACGCGGTTCACGGCCTGCTCGCGGGTCAGGTCGAGCGCCGGCGGCCGGCCCGCAACGTAGCCATGCTCGACCTTCAGGTACTCGCTTCCGCCCAGGTCGTTGTGGCTCGAGCCGATGAGCAGGACGAAATCGCCGTCCGCGCGGAATCCGGCGCCGACTCGCTTGCCGTAGTCGTCTATGACGCCGACCATTCCGACGACCGGCGTGGGATAGATGGCCGACTCGCCATTCGAGTCGTTGTAGAGACTCACATTGCCGCTCACGATCGGCAGCTCCATCGCGCGGCAGGCGTACGCGAGGCCCGCAACGGTTTCCTCGAGCTCCCAATACACCTCGGGCCGGTCCGGGTTCGCCAGGTTGAGACAGTCAGTCACGGCGATGGGCCGGGCGCCCGTCGCGATGATGTTGCGCGCCGCCTCGGCCACCGCGAGCTGAGCGCCGAGATGTGGGTCCAGGTGGCAGTACCGCGCGTTGCAGTCGGTGGTCATCGCCAGGCCGAGGCGGGTGCCTTTCACGCGAAGCATCGCCGCATCGCCGCCGGGCGGGACGACGGTCGCATCGCCGACCATGTGGTCGTAGCGGCGGAACACGCCGCGGCGGCTGGAAAGGTTCGGGCTCGCGAGGAGCCGCAGCAGCGTTTCGCCAGCGTCCGCGAGGGGCGGGAGGGCGTCGACCACGAGATCGAGAGGCGGCTCGGGAGCGACGCCGACCAGGCGGCGCATCGGAGCCCCGTCCGTGAGAAGCCTCACCGGCAGGCGACCCACCTGGTCCCGGCCATCGAACACCGTCAGCTGGCCGTCGTCGGTCACCTCACCGATCACGGCCGAGGTCAGGTCCCAGGCGTGGAAGATGCTTTCGACCTCTCGCTCACGGCCGCGCTGGACGACGACCAGCATCCGCTCCTGCGATTCCGAGAGCATCACGTCGTACGGCGTCATCCCGCGCTCGCGCCGCGGTACAAGCCCGACGTCGATTCGCGCGCCGGCGCCGTCGACCCGACCCGCGCATTCGGCGACCGCCGAGGTCAGTCCGGCCGCGCCCAGGTCCTGGATCGCCACCACGGCGTCGGTGTGTGAGAGGTCCATGCACGCTTCGAGGAGGCATTTCTCGAGGAACGGGTTGCCGACCTGGACCGCGGGGCGTCGCTCGGAGCTGTTCTCGTCCAGCTCGACAGAAGCGAACGAAGCACCGTGGATGCCGTCGCGTCCGGTGTCCGCCCCGACGAGCAGGATGCTGTTGCCGACGCCCTCGGCGCGCGCTTGGATCAGCTGGTCGGTTCGCACGAGGCCGACGCACATCGCGTTGACGAGCGGGTTGTTGGCGTAGCAGTCTTCGAAGTAGATCTCGCCGCCGACTGTCGGAATGCCGATGCAGTTGCCGTAGCCGCCGATCCCGGCTACGACGCCTTCGAAGTGGCGGCCGGATTCGGGCAGCGGGCCAAAGCGCAGCGAGTCGAGCAGCGCGATTGGCCGAGCGCCCATGGCGATGACGTCGCGGATGATGCCGCCCACCCCGGTCGCCGCTCCCTGGTACGGCTCGATCGCGGAAGGGTGGTTGTGGGATTCGATCTTGAAGACCACGGCCCAGCCCTCGCCGATGCTCACCGCTCCGGCGTTCTCGCCCGGTCCCTGCAGGACCGCGGGCCCGGTCGAGGGGAGCCGCCGGAGCAGGGCCTTCGAGCTCTTGTACGAGCAGTGCTCCGACCAGAGGACACCGAGCATGCCGAGCTCGACCTCACTCGGGGCTCTTTTCAGCTGCTCGAGGATCACCCTGTACTCATCCGGGGTGAGCGCAACCTCACGCAGCTTGCGCTCATCCACAGATTTGATGCTCAAGACACAAGGACCTTCAACGCGTTGTCCGCCACCGACCGGAACAGCTTCAAACCATCCGTACCACCGAGCTCAGCCTCCGAACAGCGCTCGGGGTGAGGCATCATGCCGAGGACGTTGCCGCGCGCATTGACGATGCCCGCAATGTTGTGGAGCGACCCGTTGGGATTTGCGCCGGGCACGACACGTCCGTCAGGACCGCAGTACCGAAACACCACCTGGCCCCGCTGCTCCAGGCGCGACAGCGTCGCGGGATCTGCGAAGTAGCTGCCCTCGCCGTGCGCGATCGGCACGCGGATGACCTCGCGCTCCGCGCACTGCGATGTGAACGGCAGGTCGGTGCGCTCCACAAGCAGGTTCGTCCACTCGCAGCGGAACTCGAGCGAGGCATTGCGGATCAGCGCGCCCGGCAAAAGCCCGGCTTCGCACAGGACCTGAAAGCCGTTGCAGATTCCCCAGACCAGCCCGCCCCGGTCGGCGAACTCGCCGATCTGCTCCATCACCGGCGCAAACCTCGCGATTGCGCCCGTGCGCAGGTAGTCGCCGTAGGCGAAGCCCCCGGGCAGGATGACGCAGTCGCAGCCTTTGAGGTCGGTGTCCCTGTGCCAGAGGTAGGTCAGCTCCGCGCCCAACACCTGGTCGACGACCCAGCCGCAGTCTCGGTCCGACCACGTGCCGGGAAACACAACAACACCAAATTTCAAATTTGTACCTGCACCGAAAGCACGCGCGGGGTCCCCGCGAAATTGCAGATTTCGTGGGGTGCGAATACGACCACGCCGAACTTCACCGTCGCTTGTGCTCCGGCTCGAGGTCGAAGCGGAAATCTTCGATCACGTGGTTGGCGAGCAGCTGGCGGCACATCGCCTCCACGCGCTCGCGGGCCTCGTGCTCGCTCGAAGTGTCGAGGTTGACCTCGATGTACTTGCCGACGCGGACGTCGGAGACCTCGCGAAAACCGAGCGAGGCAAGCCCCTGCTTGACCGTGATTCCTTGCGGGTCGTTGACCACAGGCTTTGGCGTGACGATGACTCGGGCAATCATCGTTCATTCCTGGGTTTGGGCGGGAACAGCGGCTTGCCAACCAGCCTCTGATAGGCGGTGAGGTAGCGCAATCGCGTCTGTCCCACGACATCGTCGGGAAGGCGCGGCGGGTCGGATTCCTTGTCCCAGCCCGAACGCGAAAGCCAATCGCGGACGAACTGCTTGTCGTAGGAGTCGGGCGACGCACCGATTTGATAGGTCACCGCGTCCCAGTAGCGCGAGCTGTCGGGCGTGAGCACCTCATCGATGAGGATGAGGTCGTCGCCGACCAGGCCGAACTCGAATTTGGTGTCGGCCAGGATCAGGCCGCGCCGCGCGGAAAACTCGGACGCGTACTTGTAGAGCTCCAGGCTCGCGTCGCGCAGCTTGGTGGCGAGGTCGTCACCGATGTCCTTCTTCATGTGGTCGAACGTGATGTTCTCGTCATGGCCGGACTCGGCTTTTGTCGCTGGCGAGAAGATGGGGGTTACGAGCTTCTGGCTCTGCACCAAGCCGGGGGGCATCGACTCGCCAGCCAGTGTCCGCGACTCCTGGTACTCCTTCCAGGCGCTGCCGGCGAGGTAGCCGCGGACGACGCATTCGTAGTCGATGCGCTTGGCTTTGCGCACGATCATGAAACGGCCCGCGAGCTTGTCGCGGAAATCCTTGAGCGCGACGGGCAGGTCCGGAACCATCCCCGAGATCAGGTGGTTCGCCTGAAACGTATCGGTCTGGGAGAACCAGAAGATCGACAGCTGGGTCAGCACCTTGCCTCGGTCAGGGATTCCGTTCGGCAGGACGTGGTCGAACGCGGAGATGCGGTCGGTCGCGACCATCAGCAATTTGTCCGTGTCGAGCTCGTACGTGTCGCGGACCTTGCCCCGCGCGAAGAGCTTGAGCGGTAGGGTCGTCTCGTTGAGCGGCGGTCCAGCTATCACTTCGCTGAAACTCCCAGACCAAGGCGTTCGTAGGCCAGGTCGGTGTGCTCCAGGCCGGCCCAGGGATCAAACACCGCGTCCATTTTCGGGCCGATGCGCTTCATGACCTCATCATTCTGTTGCAGCAGCGCGCGAAAGCCAGGTCCGCCTTCCATTGCTTGCATGGCTGCTTTCTGAACCACGAGGTAGGCGTCCTCGCGCGACATGCCGCTATCGACGATGGCCAGCAGCACGCGCTGGGAGAATACGACACCGCCTGCGAACTGCAGGTTGGCGAGCATGCGATCGGGACGCACCTCCAGGCCACGCAAGACCTTGCTCATCTCGATCGCCATGTAATCGACGGTCGCACACGCGTCGGGAAAGACGATCCGCTCCGCGGACGAGTGGCTGATGTCACGCTCGTGCCACAACGCGGTGTTCTCGAGGGCCGTCACGAGGTTTCCGCGCACGACGCGGGCCAGCCCGCACACGCGCTCGGTGAGGACCGGGTTTCGCTTATGCGGCATCGCGGAGCTTCCTTTCTGCTCTTTGCCGAACGGCTCGAACACTTCGCCGATCTCGCTTCGCTGGAGATGTCGTATCTCGGTGGCGATCCGCTCCAGCGTTCCTGCAGCGATCGCCAGCGCGGACATGAAACCGGAATGGCGGTCGCGAGCCACGACTTGCGTTGAGACGACGTCCACCCTCAGGCCCAGCTCGCTGCAGACGTGGTCCTCGACCCGCGGATCGATCGTCGCGTGCGTGCCGACAGCGCCGCTGACCCTGCCGACCGCGGCCTCTTCGGCCGCGTTTGCCAACCGCGCGATCGTCCGGTCCAGCTCGGCCACCCATCCCGCGACCTTGAAGCCGAACGTGATGGGCTCGGCGACGATGCCATGGGTGCGACCCGCCATCAGAGTGCGGCGGTGCCGGATCGCGAGCTCCGCCGCGGCCTCACGAACCGCGGCCAGGTCTCGACCGATCATCGCGGCTGACTCCACCATCTGGACCGCCATCGCGGTGTCGTTCAGGTCCTGGCTCGTCATACCGAGGTGGACGTAGCGAGCCTCCGGCTGCCCGATCGACTCGTTGAGAACGGTGAGGAAGGCGATCACGTCGTGGCCGACGCGTGACTCGACCTCCGCGATCTTCGTTGCGTCGAATGTGCCCTTGCGGATCTTCGGCAGCGCGGATTCGGGAATGCGGCCCAGCGACGCCCAGGCCTCGCAGGCCAGGACCTCGATCCGCAGCCAAAGCTCGAATTTGTGCTGGTCAGACCAAACCGCGCGCATCGCGGGCGGCGAGTACCGCTCGATCAAGGGACGGTCGAATTATATCGGCCACCGGGCCGATCAAGATTTTGTTATGAGCGGTCGGCCAGGCACAACATGTCGTGGCCATCGCCGTCCCGGCCCGACTTTAAGCGACTGGCTTGATAATCGTTGGCTGGCCGTGATCGAACCACGTAACCACCTTCCAAGGCTTCCCGTTTGAAACGGCACAGGCTGAACGGCCAGTGAGCGACCCGTCGCGCGACGAGGAGCGCGAGCTCGTCAGGTGGGCTAAGCGGGACCCTCGCCAGTTCGGGGCGCTCTATGACCGGCACTTTCAGCAGATATATCGGTTCGTGTATTCAAGAGTGAGGGAGCAAACCGCGGCAGAGGATGTCACTTCGGAAGTCTTCATGAAGGCTCTGAAGGCCATGCCCCGTTACCAGGACACGGGGCGGCCCTTTGCTGCGTGGCTGTACCAGATCGCGGTCAACGCCATCGCCGACCGCTATCGGACCCTGCGCCCCGCTCAGCCTCTCGACGATTTCCATGACCTTTCGGTCGCCGGGCCGGCCCTCGAAGACCTGGCCGCCCACCGTGACGAGGTACGCCGGATCTGGGCGCTGGTCGAGTCGTTGCCGCACCAGCAGAAGACGGCGCTGGTGCTCAAGTTCCAGGAAGACATGAAGATCGAGGACATCGCCGTGGCGATGGGTAAGTCCGCGGGCGCCGTGAAGCTTCTCATCCACCGCGGCGTGACTCGTCTCCGGGATGAGGCCGGGGCGTTGAGGCCGGTGGAATGAACTCCTACCACGACGCCGAGCTGGAGGACGTCCTGCAGGACGCCGAGCTGAGGCGAGTGGCTTCGCTCCTGAGCGCCGCAAAGGCTCCGGAACCGCCACTCGATGAGGCGTTCCGGACCGGCTTGCGCCGCCAGTTGATGCAGCAGGCGTGGTCGCGGAGCGAAGGCCGCGGCTCATGGTTGCGCCGCGCCTTCGCGCCGCCTGGAATCGCATGGGCAGGCGCGGCCGCCGGTCTTCTACTGATCGCCTCGGTGGTGGTGTGGCTGTCCGCGCAACAGTCAGGCGGGCTGAACCAGGTCTACGTGGCCAGCCCGATCGACGGCAAGAGCAATGTAGCGCTGCAGCAGCCGATCCTCGTCTCGTTCAATCAGCCGATGGACCACCAGACGACCCAGGACGCGGTGCAGATCACGCCCGCGACGACCGTGACGTTCTCCTGGGACCGGAGCAGCCGCACCCTGGCGGTTCAGCCTGCGAGTGGAAACCTCGCCCCGAACACGCAGTACCAGGTGACGGTCGGACCCGGCGCCAAGACGGCGTCCAACCAGTCCCTTTCCGCGCCGCAGACGATCACCTTTGTCACGCAGACGCCCGCCCCCACGCCTGCGCCACCTACGCCGCACCCGACGCCTGCCAACCCGCTCGGGGAAAAGCAGCTGGCGCCCTTGAACGGAGCCGCCGGACTTGCGGCGCAGTGGTCCGCCGACTCGTCGGCGATCTATTTCGTCGACGGCAAGGGCGCGCTGAGCGTGGTCGCTGCGAAGGGCGGAGCCGTCAGCGTCATCGCGCCCGACGGCGCTTCCTCGCCGTCGATCTCGCCGGCGGGCGACCGCCTCGCCTACCTGCGGGGCGGCAAGATCGAGGTGCTCATCTTCGCGACCGGCAAGACGGACGAGGTGGCGCCGTCCACCGCCCCGACACTGGTCGGCTGGGCCAAGGACAGGGTGGTCTGGGCGGCAAGGGACGGGATCCACATACAAGGCGCCAGCGGACCGAGCCAGGTTGCCGCCCTCCCCACGACGGGCTCGGTCACCGTACTGTCGATCGCACCGGACGGCACCCACGTCGCATACCAGCAGGACAGGTCAGTCTTCATCCTCGACCTCGGCACGGGAAAGAGCGTTCAGCTGGGCCAGGCCGGCGACACCTTTGGCGGCTGGTCGCCAGACGGCACGCTGCTCCTTTACTCGACCGCCGACCATGTCGTCCTGGCGGACGCGCAGGGCGTGACGCAGTCGACGCTGCCCCTTGGCGAGGCGAGCTGGTCGAGCCAGGACGCAATCCTGCTCGGCAGCGACACCGACCTGTACGAGGTGCGGCCTGACGGCTCCCACCTGACCAAGATCTCTAGTGGCACGTATCACCTGCCGCTGTGGGCTCCGGACGGCAGCTCGTTCGCCTACGTCCGCGGCGCCTCGCTCTGGGTCGCCGCCGCGCCGGGCCTGCCGCCGGAACCGACAGCGGTCGACGAGGCGACGACGGTGGTGAAGCAGTTCATGGACTCGCGCCTGAACAACAAGTCGGACCAGGCGACCTCGCTTCTCAACGACACCGGCAAGAAGGCGTACCGGGATGGCGGGCTGAGCCTCACCATCACGGGCGACCCTCATTTCTCGCGGTACTACATCCTCACGCAGGAAGCCACCGGGACGACCCCTGACACGGTGAGGTTCGTGGTTCGCCTGGTGCTCACGCACGGCAAGCTCGACGTGAGCGAGTACGAGGAGACGCTAACCCTCGTGCGCGATTCGAGCAGCAAGCAATTCCTGATCGACCAGGCGTCCGCGAATGGACGGCGCGACCTCGGCAAGGGCGCCGAGGTGGTCGGCGTCGATGTGGCCGCGGACACGATCAAGGTCACGTTCGACAGCGACCTCGACCCGGCGACAGTCACCGGCGGAGTGCTCCTCCTGGACTCCAAGGGAAACCAGGTGGACGCGACAGCCGCCTACGCGACCCGCACCGTCACGCTGAGCGGGCTCAGACTGACCGCCGGCGCCCAGTACAAGCTCGTCGTCTTGACCACGGTTCGGGACGTGCTCGGCCACAACGTCGCCGCCGAGTACGACCTCAACGTGTTCGGGCCTTCGCCCAAGAAGCACGCCAACCACAAAGAGAACGTGACACCGACTCCGACCGCCACGCCGTCGGCCTCAGCCAGCGCTTCCAGCTAGAGCAGTTTCAGCGCGCGGGCGGCGCGGCACAGCGCGGTCACCGAGCCCGAATGCACGATCTGGCCCTCGAGCGCCGCGTGCAACGCTTCGTGGAACGAGAGCCGAAGCACCTCCATGTCTTGTTCGTAGGTCTCTGGACTGCGCTTTGACTCGGTGAGCTCCTGGGCGAGGAACAGGTGCGCGCGGCCGGTGAGGAACGCGGCCCCATGGACGATTCCGAGCGAGGTGTACCGCGCCGCGACAAGGCCGGTCTCCTCTGCAAGCTCGCGACGCGCACAAGCGAGCGCCTCTTCGCCCTCGTCGAACGTCCCCGCGGGAACCTCCCACGACGACGTCTCCCACGCGTGCCTCCACTGCCGGACGAGCATCGTTTCGCCGCCTGCGAAGTACGGCACGACGAATGCCGAGTCGGGGTTGGCGACCACCGTGTAGACGGCTTCGGCGCCGTCGGGGAACCGGATCACGTCGTCGCGCAGCTCGAAGTGGCCCGACCTGCCGCGCACCGTCGCGGTGGCGACCTCAAACGGCCTCCCGCCCTGGGGATGCTTCAGGGGGGTTATCGGCGCACCATCGTGGCGACCGCGGCCGCCGCCGCGGCGACGTGTCGCGGGTCAGGTCCGTAGTCGAAGGGTGATTGGTCGGTGGCGAGCTTCTTCGCCTGTTCGACCAGCTGCGGATGCTCCTCGATGAATCTCGTGCTCAGGTTTCCCGCCCTGAAGTCCGGGCTGTCCAGGATCGCGCGGTGGTACGGAATCGTCGTCGCGGGTCCGACCACCACGAACTCACGCAGGGCGCGGCTCGCGCGGGCGATCGTCTCCGCCCGATCGCTGCCGTGAACGATCAGCTTGGCGACGAGCGAGTCATAGTTCGGCGGCACGTCGGAGCCGGGACCGAACCCGGAATCGACACGCACCCCGGGGCCCGCCGGCGCGACCCATCGCGAGATCCGTCGAGGGTTGGGTATGAACTTCCGTAGCGGATCCTCGGCATTGATCCGCATCTCGATCGCGTGTCCCTTCCATTCGACGTCTTGCTGGGCGAAGCTCAGCTCGAGCCCGGCCGCGATGCGAATCTGCTCTTTCACAAGATCGATGCCGGTCACCGCCTCGGTGATCGGATGCTCGACCTGCAGCCGGGCGTTCACCTCGAGGAAATAGAACTGGCCATCACTGAAGATGAACTCCACGGTGCCCGCGTTGACGTAGCCCGCGGCCGTCGCGGCACGGATGGCGGCCGCGCCCATGGCCGCGCGAATGTCCGCGGTGACGGCGGGCGATGGCGTCTCCTCCATGATCTTCTGGTGGCGGCGCTGGATGGAGCATTCGCGTTCGCCGAGGTGAACCGCGTTGCCGTGGCTGTCGCAGATGACCTGGACCTCGATGTGCCTGGGCCTGCGGACATACCGTTCGAGGTAGACGGTCGCGTCCCCGAAGGCTGAGCGCGCGGCCTGCGCCGCGCCTTCGATCGCGACGGCCAGGTCCTTTTCCGATTCGACGACCTTCATGCCGATGCCGCCGCCGCCGCCGGAGGGTTTGAGCATCACCGGAAAGCCGATCTTGCGAGCGGCCTCGAGCGCTGTCGAGGGATCCACCGCGTCGCTGCCGGGCGTGACCGGGACGCCGTGCTCGGAAGCGAGCTTGCGGGCCGCAAGTTTCGAGCTCAGGGCTCGCATGGCTGATGCGGGAGGCCCGATGAACTTGATGCCGGCCGCCTCGCACGCATCGGGAAAAGCGGGTTTCTCGGCCAGGAACCCGTAGCCGGGATGGATCGCGTCCGCGCCGCAGTCATGAGCCACCTTCACGATGCGCTCCAGTTGCAAATAGGACTCGGTCGGTGCGGCGCCGCCGATGTGGTGTGCCTCGTCCGCGTAGCGGACGTGGATGGCGCTGCGGTCGGCGTCCGAGTAAACGGCCGCCGTCGCAATCCCGAGCTCGGTGCACGCGCGCATGACGCGAATCGCGATCTCGCCTCGGTTCGCGATCAGGATCTTGTTGAAGAGTTTTTTCTTCACGCGATCGCGAGCAATGGCTGGTTCGGGCTCACGACCTCGCCTTCCTTGACGTAGACCTCGCCGACTTTGCCGGCGACCGTGGTCACGATGTCGTTCTGCATCTTCATCGCCTCCAGCACCGCGACGACGTCGCCGAGCTTCACCACGTCGCCGGACTTGACCGGCAGCTTGACGATGAGTCCCTGCATCGGGGCGATCACCGTGCCCTCACCCGTCTTCGGCCGCGGCGAGGCGGCGATCGCGCTCGACGCCGGCATGACCGCGAGGCCGGCGCCTGAAACACGAACCTTGAAGACCTCGCCGTCCACCTCGACGTCGAACTCCGCGGCCTGCGCCGGGGGCGGATCGGGAAGTGCGACCGGCGCTGGCTGGGCGGCTTCGACCAGCGGAGCCGTCGAGACCGTCACGGGTCTCTCAATTTGAGGTGCGCCCTGCGCGCGGCCGGCGCCATCCGTTTTCTCGGGTTGCGGGCCACGCATGTAGGCAGGCGCAAGGTGGGGAAACATGAGGTGGATCAACACCATGTCGTCGGTCGGTTCGAAACCAATCTTCCTCACCTGCTGGCGTGCGACCTCGACCTGCGGCTCGAGGAGATCCGCCGGGCGGATCGTGATGGGCTCTTCACGGCCGAGCACCAGACGCCGCAGCTCGTGATCCGCCGGCACTGGCGGCCGGCCGTACAGGCCCTGCAGGTAATCCTTCAGCTCCTGGGTCACAGTCGCATACCTGTCGCCGCCGATGACGTTGTAGACCGCCTGGGTGGCGATCATCTGGCGGATCGGCGCCACGAGCGGTGGGTAACCGAGGTCGCGCCGGACGCGGTTGGCCTCATCCAGCACCTCGTCGAGGCGGTCCGCCGCGTTGTGCGCGGCGAGCTGGTGATAGATGTCCTCGAGCATGAAGCCTGGCATGTGGTAGCGCAGGATGCTGGCGTCGACGCGGTCGGCCACCGGGCTAAGGTGCTCGATATGCCTTCGCTTCAGCTCTTCGACGTCGTGCATGACCTCCCACATCTTCGAAAGGTCGAGCCCTGTGCCGTACTCGCCGCCTTCGAGCGCCGCGACCACGCTCTCTGCGGCAGGTTGCGATGCACCCCAAGCGAGCGGCGAGATGGCGACGTCGAGCACCTCGGCGCCTGCTTCGACCGCTGCCATGTAGGCCATGGGTGCCATGCCGCTCGAGCAGTGCGAATGCACGTCGATCGGAACCTTCACCACCTGCTTCAGCGTCGTGACCAGCTCCCACGTCGCTTGCGGACTGAGCAATCCCGACGTGTCCTTGATCACGATCTCGTGGCAGCCCATGTTCACAAGGCCTTTCGCCATTGACCCCCACAGCTCGAGGTTGTGCGCCGGCGAGATCGCGTAGCTGAGCGCGCCCTGCACTCTCTTCTTGGCCTTCAGCGCCGCCGCGATTGACGCCTCCATGTTGCGAAGGTCGTTGAGCGGGTCGAAAACACGGAAGACGTCGACTCCGTTTTTCGCCGCGTGCTTGATGAAGAGCTCGACCACGTCATCCGCAAAGTTCCGTTTCGAGACCAGGTTCTGGCCGCGGATCAGGGCCTGGATCGGCGTGTTCGGCGTTGCCTTGTTCAGCTTGCGCAGAAATTCCCATGGGTCCTCGTGGATCACCAGTTGGGTCTCGAACGTCGCGCCGCCGAACGCCTCCATTGCCGCAAAGCCGATGGAATCCATCTTCGCCGCGATGGGGACGATCTCCTCGGTGCGCAGGTAGCCCCCGAGCAAGGACTGCTGCGCGTCCCGGAATGTCGTGTCGACGAGCCGGACTCGGGCTTTCTTCTTCGCCACTATCCGGCCGCCAGCGCGGCGCGCTTGTCACTGTGGCGCTTCTCCACGCCGGCGTCCTGCAGGCCGATGATGCGGGCGGCGAGCCAGGCCGCGTTCTTGGCCCCCGCCTCGCCTATCGCCACTGTCGCGACCGGAACGCCTGCGGGCATCTGGACGATGGAGTAGAGGGAGTCGACCCCGCCCAAGTGCTGCGTCGGGACGGGCACGCCGATCACAGGCAGATCCGTCCAGGCGGCGACGACCCCGGGCAGATGCGCCGCGCCGCCCGCTGCGGCGATCACCACCTTGATTCCCCGTTCACGCGCGCTCGTCGCCCATTCCATGACGCCCCGAGGATTGCGGTGGGCGGAGCAGACCTTGAGCTCGTGCGTCAAACCGAGATCTTCGAGCACTTTGACGCAGGCTTCCATGAGCGGCAGGTCCGACTTCGAGCCAAGAATGATTCCTACGACCGGCGTCAATCAACAGCCTCCAGAGCGATATCCGATCGGTAGAAAGCTCCTTCGAATCGTACCTGCCGGGCACCCGAGAGGGCGGTCTCCCTGGCGGCGGCCACCGTGTCGGCAAGCGCAACGGAGGTTGCGACCCGCCCCCCATCGGTGACGAGCCCGGTGCCGGGCTCGAACCGCGTGCCGGCGTGGAAGATGAGAACCCCGGGCGGCATCTCCGCCAGGCCGCGAATGCGGTGGCCGAGCGTCATGGCGACGTCGTCCGGGTAGTTGCCGGAGGCGACCACGACGCCGACGCAGGCCTGGCTGCTCCACCGCAGGTCTGGGTGATCGGCGAGTCCGCCCTTGGCCGAAGCCAGCGCCAGCGCGACGAAGTCGCTCTGCAGCCGCGGCAGGACGACCTGCGCCTCGGGGTCGCCGAAGCGAGCGTTGAACTCGAGCGTCCGAATGCCCTGCTTGGTGAGCATGAGACCGGCGTAAAGGACGCCACGAAATTCGGCGCCCGCGCTTTGCAACTCGCGCACCGCCGGCCGCATGACGCGGTCGACCACCTCCTGGACGAGCGCTTCGTCGACTCCTTTTGGCGGTGAGTAGGCGCCCATCCCGCCTGTGTTGGCGCCACGGTCGCCTTCTTCGGCGCGCTTGTAGTCTCGGGCCGGCGCGAGCGCGATGACGTCTGTGCCGTCGGTGATGGCGAGCACCGAAAGCTCTGGCCCCTCGAGTCTCTCTTCGACGACGATCGTCGCACCGCTGCGGCCGAAGCGCTGTTCGACGAGCATCGCGTCGATGGCCTTGTCCGATTCCTCGGCGCTTTCGCACACGATCACGCCCTTGCCGCGCGCGAGGCCGTCGGCTTTGACCGCAACCTGCCCGTCGCGCGCCCGCGCCCACTCCTTGGCCGCCGCGGGTCGAGTGAAGACGTCGAACTCCGCGGTCGGGATTTCCGCGCGCCGCATCAGATCCTTGGCGAACGACTTGCTCGATTCGATGCGCCCGGCGTCGCGATTGGGGCCGAAGACGTTGAACCCCGCGTGGCGGAGTGCATCGCCGACCCCGGCGTCGACCGCCGCCTCAGGGCCAAGGACGATCAGGCCGAGGCGCTCGCGCTTCGCGAAGTCGACCAGTCGAACCACGTCGGCGGCGCCGATGGCGATGTTGCGCGCCATGCCTCCGGTGCCGCCATTGCCGGGCGCGCAGTAGACACGCTCGACGAGGTCGGACTGCACGCATTTCCATACTAGCGCGTGCTCCCGCGCACCTGACCCGACGACCAGGACCTTCATCGAACGTTCATTGGAGCATTGCCCGTGCGGCCGGAGTGACGATCTGACTTGCGTCGCCCCAGTTCACGACCTCCACCGTGGTATTGCCCTTCAAGCGCCAGTAGCGGTGGCCACCCACGCGCCATGTTCGTCTTTTCTCCGCTGAGTGACCCGTCGGGACGCTGGCCGCGCAACAGTCCGGCGATCATCCTCTTGGCCCAGGTCGGGTCGAGCTTGGTGGGCGCTACTCCCACTCGATGGTGCCGGGCGGCTTGGAAGTGATGTCGTACACCACGCGGTTCACACCCTTCACCTCGTTCACGATGCGGTTGCTGATCCGCGCCAACACCTCGTAGGGCACGCGCGCCCAATCCGCGGTCATCGCATCTTCGCTCGTCACAACCCTCACCGCGACGACGTTCGCGTAAGTCCGGTAGTCGCCCATCACCCCCACGGTTTCGAGCGGCGTGAGCACCGCGAACGATTGCCAGACCTGGCGGTACAGGCCGTTGCGCTTGATCTCGTCGACCACGACCCAGTCGGCGTTGCGAAGGATCTCCAGTCGCTCTACTGTGACCTCGCCCAGGCAGCGGATCGACAGGCCCGGGCCGGGGAACGGCTGTCGGTAGACCATCTCCTCCGGCATGCCCAGCTCGAGACCAACCGCGCGCACCTCGTCCTTGAACAAGTAGCGCAGCGGCTCGATGAGCTGGAAGCGCAGGCCGGGCGGCAGCCCGCCGACGTTGTGGTGCGTCTTGATCTTGGATGCCGTGGACGCGACATCGGGCGCGGTCGACTCGATGACGTCTGGGTAGAGAGTGCCCTGCGCAAGGAAGTCGATATGGCCAAGGGTGGTCGCCTCAGCCTCGAAGACGGAGATGAACTCGCGCCCGACGATCCGGCGCTTTTGCTCCGGGTCGATGATGCCTCGCAGCGCCGCGAGAAAGCGCTCTGTCGCGTCGACGTACCGAATGTTCATGTCCAGGTTGCCGTGCATCACGTCGAGCACGCGCTCCGGCTCCTCCTTGCGGAGCAAACCGTTGTTGACAAACACGCAAGTCAGCTGATCCCCTATCGCGCGATGCACCAACGTCGCCGCGACGGCCGAGTCGACGCCACCCGACAGGGCGCAGATGACACGTCCGGAGCCGACCTGGGCGCGGATGCTGTCGGTCGCCTCGGCGATGAACGACCCCGTGGTCCACGAAGGAGTGCAGTGACAGACGCCGAAAAGGAAATTGCGCAGCACCTCGCGCCCGCTCGGCGTGTGCACGACCTCGGGGTGGAACTGGATGCCGAAGATGCCCTTTCCGTTGGTGAACGCCGCGACCGGTGAGTTGCCGCTCGTGGCGAGGAGCTGGAAGCCCGGCGGCATCTCGCTCACGTGGTCGCCGTGGCTCATCCACACGGGTAGCTCGCCATGCAGGCCTCGGAAGAGCGCGTTCGGTTCCTGCACCGAAAGAAGCGCTGGACCGTATTCACGAGCGTGGCCCGGGTCGACCTTGCCCCCGAGGTGGTGGGCGATGAGCTGCATCCCGTAACAGATGCCGAGCACGGGGACGCCCGAACGCAGAGCCTCGGGGTCGACCTGCGGTGCGCCGGGGTCATAGACGCTCGAGGGACCTCCGCTGAGGATCAGCCCCGCCGGGTGACGCTTCTGCAGCTCCGGCCACGGCGTCGCGCCAGGCACCAGCTCGCAGTAGACGTTGGCTTCGCGGACGCGGCGCGCGATGAGCTGGCTGAACTGGGATCCGAAGTCCAGCACCAAAACCGTCTGCAAGCGCGCGCCTCTGTCGACTTCTTCCCGCCGTACCGAGGCGGTCTGGCTCAGGACTTGCCCATGCCCACGTGCTGGCTCTGCTGAAACACCTTGCCTTCGGAGACGATCGACGGCGCGATCACCATCTCGGTGTGCTGGAACTCGGCGATGTCACGCGCGCCGCACACGCCGAGCGCCGACCGCAGCGCACCCGCGAAGTTCTGCGTGCCGTCGTCGACCCGAGCGGGACCGACGAGGATCTCGCGCAGCGTGGCCTTGGTGCCGACCTGGATGCGGGTGCCGCGCGGGAGGTTGGGGTCCGGGGTCGCCATGCCCCAGTTGAAACCTCTCGACGCTGACTCCTCTGCGCCGGCAAGCGGCGTTCCGATCATCACGGCGTCCGCTCCGGAGGCAAACGCCTTGCACACGTCCGCGCCGATGCGCATGCCTCCGTCGGTGATGACCGCCACGCGCATGCCGCCCCGGCGCATGTGCTCATCGCGAGCCGCCGCAACATCGGCCGTCGCGGTTACCTGCGGAACACCGACGCCGAGCACCCCGCGCGTCGTGCAGGCCGCTCCCGGGCCTACGCCGACGAGGATGCCGGCGATGCCGGTCTCCATGAGCTCGAGAGCGGTCTCGTACTGGACGCAGTTGCCGACTACCACGGGTATCTCGCATGCCCTCACCAGCTCCTCGAAGGAAAGCTGGTGATAGGAGCGCGAGGAGTGGCGTGCCGTGAGCACGGTGCCCTGCACGACATACACGTCGGCGCCGGCCCTCTGCACCGCCTCGGCACGTTCCTCGGCGCGGGCGGGGATGGTGGAGACGGCGCAGGCAACTCCCGCCGCCTTGATCGCCTTGATGCGCTCGACGATCAGCTTCGGCTTGACGGGTTCGCGGTATGCCTCCTTGAGCACGGCGTTGACCGTCGAGCGGTCCGCCTCCGCGATCTTCTTGATGATCGGAGCCGGATTCTCGTATCGCGTGTGCACCCCGTCGAGATTGAGGACGGCCACGCCGCCGAGCTTTCCCATCGCGATCGCAAACTCGACATCGACGACGCCGTCCATTGCCGACCCCCAGAAAGGCAGCGGGAGATGGAAGCGCTCGCCCATCACAAAGGAGATGTCGACCTCATCGGGATTCAACGTCACGCCACCCGGCACCAACGCGACCTCGTCGAAACCGTAGGCGCGGCGGGCGCGGCGGCCGATCCCGATCTCGAGGCCAGACTGCTCCCGGGAAATCTCTTCGCGGGTCTCGATCCGGCTCTGATTCAGGGTGTGTTTACTCCATTGAATGGGGCGGGTTTGCTGATTATACCCGGACACTATCCTGTGATCTGATGTACCGAACGCTCGAGTACCTGAACGGCATCTCAGACTCCGATGTGCAGCGCTTGCGCGCGGTCGCGATCCGTCACACGAACCAACTTCTTCACCGCGCATCGCTTGACATCGACCGCACGCGCTTGTCCAAAAAGACCGGCATCAGCAAAGACCGGCTGCTCGAGTTCGTACACCAGTGCACTCTGCTGGAGGTATCGGGCATGGAGCGATGGATTGCGCTGGTCCGCCGGCTTGGCATCAACTCGATGCAGGACCTCCGCGCGCAGGACGCGAACACGCTGCATGCGAAGCTCCTGGAAGCGATCGGGCTCGCCGGTGCTCCTGGCCTGACCGACGTTCAGTACTGGATCAGCCAGGCCACCGGGCTCGACATAGTCGAGCCGCCCGAGCCGGTGAAGCCGCTCTCGGTCATCAAGTAGTAGAGGAAGGGCGGGCTCGCGCGCCCGCCCTCTAGTCGTCAGCTCAACTGCGCGCTGAAGACGTCGTTCGGATTGGTGTTCGAGGTCGACGTGACGTTGCTGCTGGCGGGTGCACAGAGCGGATTCGTCGCGGGGTAAGGGGCGTCGCAGTTCGTCTTCACGAAAACCGCGAGGAACCCGCCTCCGCTCGGCTGCAACGCCTCGTAGTCTCCGAGGAAGAATCCGCGCGCGACAGGCGCGGTGCGCAGGTCGAAGGAGCCTGCGATGTGCTGCTCATTGCCGAATGTTGCTCCGCCGTCGGTCGAGTACTCGACCCAGTAGTCCGTCGGCCAGTGCGCGGTGTCGCCGGCCGCCAGGTTGCGGCTGTCGTAGTAGGTGACCGCCACGCGGCCGCCGTTCACGGCCACCGTCGGGGTGAAGGTGGGCATGCCGCTGGCGGTGTGGATCACTGACGGTTGAATCCATGTCGCGCCGCCGTCGCTCGACGTGACGAGGAGGACCTCGTCATCCCAGGCGTTGCTGCTCTGGTTCAGGTTCTTCTTGAACATTGTCGAGCTCTCGTAGACGACGTAGAGCTTGCCGCTTGACGGGTCGATCGCCACCTCTTCCAGCCCATCGCCCACACGCGCCCGCTGCCCGGTGTTCGGGTCGATGACGCCGACGCTGTTAAACGGCGCGATGAGCTGCGGCTGCGTCCACGTGGCCCCGCCGTCCGTGGACTTGACGAACGCGAGCTGCGCGTTGCTGCGCGTCCCCTGGAACGGCGTGTTGGGCGGCAGGAGCAGGTCGGTGAAGTCGTACAGCGTGTCGTTGCGCGGGTCGACGACGACGATGTTGCCGATCGTCTGCTGCCGGTTTCCAGTATTGACAATGATCTGCGCCTGGCTCCAGCTCTTGCCGCCGTCGGTGGTCTTGGAGAAGTAGGCGGGGCCGGTGTACGCCTGCGCGTGCGGGTTGTCGTCAGGGTTGTCCGTGGGCGCGATCAGCGTGTCCCACACCGAGTAGGCGGTCTTGTTCTTCGTCGGGTCGGCCGTCGTCGAGTTCTTGTCGGTGCTCATGTCGGCGGTCTGGAAGATCGCACCCGGGATCGGCTGGATGTGCTCCCAAGTCGCACCGCCGTCGGTCGAGCGAGCCGCCACGACTGCGTTCGCGTTGTTCGGCACCGAGATGTTGAAGGAAAGCGCCGAAGCGTACGCGATCCCGTCCGGGCCGATAGATACCCAAGGGTCCGAGGCTCGGAACATGCCACTCAGCGCCTGCTGCGTATCCGGACTGCACGCGGTCAGCGCAATGGTGGTTTCGTTCCAGCTGGTTCCGCCGTCGGTCGAATAGCCGACGCCGATGCCGTGGGCGCCGCCGTTCGATTTGCGGTCCTGGTGCCACATGGCGATCGCGTTGCTGCCATGCACCGCTACCTGCGGTTCAACCTCTGCGTTGGGGTACGTCCTGCCGGTCAGCGAATTGTCGAACTGAGAGCACGCCGCGTAGGGCGAAGGTCCGCTGATGAGCACCGGCGTGATGGCGGCCACCGCGGTCGAGGAGGTGACCAGGGCCATGCCGCCGGCGAGCGCGCAGACGAAAGCGGCTTTACGAAGCAATTTCACAAACCCCCTATATGAGCCTTAACACCTGCCGCGAATGCTTAGAACTTAATCCCAGCCGGTCCGTTCGCGCAACCATGAGATCGCCACCCGTCCCTGCGCCGCCTGGAACGCGCGGACCGTCGGAATGCCCGGCGGCGGAGGCTCGAGGGCGCGGACGACGAAGTAGCCGGCGATGCTACACACGATCGCATCGACCGCGGCGCTTGACGCCCCTTGCAGGTCGAGTCTTCGCAACACCTCCTCAGGCTCAGGCCCTCCTTGCATCGCGACGCTCGGCGCCATGCCGACGACGTCGATCCACCAGGCGCCGATGCGCGCCCATGGCCAGTCGACGAAGTAAACGCGGTCACCAGAGATCAGCAGGTTGTCCGCGCGGACATCGCAGTGCAGAAGTGTTCCGCCGGCGGCTGCGGCCGGCGCCTCCGCCTCGAGCTCGGCCAGCCGCCCGAGGTTCCTGGCGGACCAGCGATCCAGCCGCTCCTCGCGACGCCGCAGGGCGATCTGCCAGCCGTTGATGGTCGACTCAAACCACTTAGGAGCGGTCTCGTCAACGGCGAGCGGTGACGGTGTCAGGTCGCCCGCCATCTTGGTCAAAGCTGCGATCACCAGGTCGAGGTCGTTCGACGTCCATGGCTCGGCCGGATGCCGACCCTCGATGTCCTGCAGACACAACGCCACCCAGCCGCCCGCGTCGTACGTCCAGAGCAACCGAGGAGCCGGTGCAACAGCGGGCAGCTCGGCCAGGATGCGCGCTTCGCGCCGGTGAATGTCCGGAGTGTCCGGATTCGAGGCCTCGCTCACCGCCTTGATGAATGCCCGACGTCCGTCTTCGAGCACGACGCGGGCCGCGAGGCCCGGCGAAAAACCTTTGGGCTGCGTCGTAGCCTGGATCACCGCCGAGCCCAATCGCTCCTCGAGCGCGGCGCGCAGCTCGGCCGGCAGATCCTCCCAGTGGACGCGCACCCCCTCAGCAGGGACCGAGTTAGAGAAAGACACCTCTCCGCAGCTTCAGGTTCTCGTAGATCCCGCGCTGGATCGTGTCGCGCACGTCGTCCGCGAGCGCCATCACCAGGTGCTGGTCTTCGGCCGCGTTCGGGGACAAGTCCGAGACCTCGACAGGGGGATGGAACTGGATCCGCCACTTGCTCGGCAGCGGGATCATGCCGAGCGGTCCGAGCCACGGCCAGAACGGGGTGACCGGGAAGTAAGGGAGGCCGAGGAACCGCGCCACGGGCCTGAGGTCGCCCAGCATCGGATAGATCTCCTCCGACCCCACCACGGAGATCGGAATGATCGGCGCCTGGGCTCGGATCGCGGTGGCGGCGAACCCGCCCCGGCCGAACCGGCGCAGCCGGTAGCGGTCCTTGAAGCCCTTGCCGGTGCCGCGCGTGCCTTCCGGGAAAACCAGGACCAGCTCGTCGCGCTCGAGCAGCCTTCGGGTGTCTTCCGGATGACCGACCGCCTGCCCTGTCCTGCGCAGGAACCAGCTCATCACCGGCATGCCCATGAACTGGCTTGCGACCAGCGCCCGAACGTGGCGTGGACGGGGGTGCTCGGTGAAGACCGCGGTCTTGATCATCGCCCCGTCCCACGGCAGCACGCCCGCGTGGTTGGCCACGAGCAGGGCACGTCCGGTGGCCGGTACGTGCTCGACGCCGGTCGCCTCGACCCGCCAGTAGTCGCGATACAGCGATTTGAAGATCGTGATGAAGGATTCAGTCCACTGCGGATCGAAGCCGAAATCGTCCACCATGTAGGTCGGCCCGCGCCGGGCGAGCTCGCGCTGCTGATAGATGAACTGGATCACCTCCATGATCCGGTTCATGTCGATGACCTCGCGGCCGGTCAGGGCGCGCAGGCGCGACGACAGCTCGCCGGCAGCCTGCAGGGCGAGGAACGGCGCCTGGCGCTGGAGGCGGTGGATCGGCTTGGGGAGCCGGAAGCCCTGCCTGGGCGCCAGGATCTCCACCTTCTTGCTCGTGGCTCGCCTCTGAGCAGGCGTCTTCTCGATGATCAATTCCGTTCCGCGATGAGGTTTCGCTCCCGGCGGCGCCTCTGCTGGAGATAGACCTGGAGCTCGTATTCCTGGGGTGGGGACGGAGCTTCGATGAGGTCGACCTGCTTGCCTCGCGCCAACGCATCCATCGCCTGGCGCGAGCTGTAGGCGGGCGACCACCGGAGCTCGCCGGCTGATCGCGAGCAATCCATGACCGACCCAAAAGCGATCATGTCTGCCAGGTGCGAGGGCAGGTCGACCCCGGCCAGCATCTTGAGGCCGAGCCGGGAAAGCCACTTGCCGTACGGCGGCAGGATCGGCACCGCCCGCCCGCCCATGATCGCCATCGCCTGGCTCAGCAAGACCACGCCGGCGCCGGCGACGTTGAAGACGCCGGGGTGTGGGCCCATCACGGAACGGATGATGGCCTCAGCCGCGTCATCCTCGTGGAGCAGCTGGAGGCGTGGGTCGTAGCCGGCGAACGTTGGAACGATCGGCAGCGACAGGTAGCGCGCGAGGCTCGTGTCCTCGCTCACGCGATAGCCCAATCTCAGCACCGTCACGTCGCAGACCTCGTTTCGCAGCGCGAACTCGCCGACGAGCTGCTCCATCTCGAGGAGGTCGCGCGTCACACCGGACGCGACCCGGTCCCAGTTGGTCATGTCCTCCGAAAAGAAGGACGGATCGTTCGGTCCCGCCCCGTAGATGGCCTGGCTCGACTTGACGACCAGCTTTCGGACCGGGCTCGACGGCGCCGCGCATCCGACCAGGAGGTTCATCGTGCCGATGACGTCGGTCTCGTGAATGGAGCGTTCGTCGTGTGGCGAATCGACCATCACGGCGAGATGCACCACGGTGTCGATGTGCAGCTGGCGGACGAGCTTTCCGATCACCGAGAGACGCGTATCGGCGTGGACGAAGTCCATCTGTTCGAGCGCGCTCACGGGATCGGCTACATCGCAGCCGAAGAGGAAGGGCACCTGCGGGGCGAGGCGTCGTGCCACCTCCGCGCCGAGGGGATTGGACACGCCGGTCACGAGAACGCGATTGGGAGTCACCGAGCCCTCAATCTAGACCAGTGGAGCTGCAGCCCGGATTCACTCCGGGCGTCCCCGGACCATTCAGTTGAGACTCCAGACAAGCCTCTATGTCAAAGGGGGGCCCCGCGGGGGGGATCCTGATCCCCCCGCGCCTTTAGATCAGTGGAGCTGTAGCCCGGATTCACTCCGGGCGTCCCCGGACCATTCAGTTGAGACTCCCGGCAAGCCTCTATGTCAAAGGGGGGCCCCGCGGGGGGATCCTGATCCCCCCGCGCCTTTATGGATAGATTCCTCTAACCGTCGTCGCGTTGGCCACGCGTTGGACCGCGAGCGCGTACGCGGCGGCGCGCATGTCGATGCGCTTGTTCACCGAGGTGTGCAGGATCTCGTAAAACGCCCGGGTGATCACGTGGTGGAGCTTGGTGTTGATCTCCTCCTCTTCCCAGAAGAAGGCCTGCAGGTCCTGCACCCACTCGAAATACGACACGATCACCCCGCCAGCATTGGCGATGATGTCGGGCACGAGGAAGACTCCGCGCTCGTGGAGGATTGGGTCAGCCTCGGGCGTCACCGCCGCGTTCGCACCCTCCGTGATCAGCCGAGCCCTGATGCGCCCTGCGTTCCGCTCGGTGATCTGGTCCTGCACCGCGGCCGGCACCAGGACAGTGACCGGCAGCTCGAGCAGCTCTGCGTTGGTCACGGCGTCGGCCTTCTTGAAGCCACCGACCCCTCCGCGCACCTGGCGATGCTCATCGAGAGCAGCGAGGTCGAGGCCGTTCGGGTTGTACACGCCCCCCTTCGAGTCGCTGACGGCAACGATGCGCAGACCCGCCTCAGACAGAAGACGCGTCGCCGACCGACCGACCGAGCCGTAGCCCTGCACGGCGACCGTCGGGGTCTCCTCATCGATGTGGAGATACTTGAGGGCTTCGAGCGTGAGATAGGTCGCGCCGCGGCCCGGAGCTTCCGTCCGTCCCTCCGATCCGCCCACGTCGACCGGCTTGCCCGTGACCGAGGCCGTGACGGAATGGCCCTGGTGCATCGAAATCGTATCCATGATCCAGGCCATCACCTGCGCGTTGGTGCCCATGTCCGGCGCGGGGATGTCCTTCTCCGGGCCGATGAGGATCGAGATCTCGGTCGCGTAGCGCCGGGTCAGGTGCTCCAGCTCGTTGGACGACAGCTTGTACGGGTCGACCGCCACCGCGCCCTTCGACCCGCCGTATGGAATGCCCACCGCCGCGCACTTCCAGGTCATCAGCATGGCGAGGGCCTTGACCAGGTCGAGGTCGACGTCGGGGTGGTAGCGGATGCCGCCTTTGGCGGGACCTCGGCTGATGTTGTGCTGCACGCGCCAGCCCGTGAACACGTGGACCGAGCCGTTGTCCATGCGGACGGGGAAGTGCACCGTCAGCTCACGTTTGACCTCGCGGAGGCCTTTGCGCGCGTCGTCGGAGAGGCCGATCACGTCCGCCGCGGCGTCGAAACGCCGCTGAGCGGTCTGGAAGGCGGAGGCGCGGATTTCGACCGCCATGTGGCGACTTCCGATAGTAACGCCCGGGATTCATGGGTGGCTGAGAATTGACAGCGATGTCAGCCCGCCACGCCGCCAGCGTCGCCCTCCTGGCCGTCGTGGCCCTGGCGACCGGCTTTGTCCTGGCCGGCCAGATCAAGGCGCAGCTGCTGACGCCGTCGAACCAGGTCGCGCGCTACCAGGCACTCGTGCGGAGCGTGCAGGAGCTCGAAGCCACCAATGCCGACTCGCGACGCCAGATCGCCGCGCTCAGGGGCCAGATCGACTCGCTTGAATCGGAGGCGGCGGCGCGCTCCGCCGAGACGCAGGCACTGCGCAACCGGGTCGGCGAGCTGCGCGCCCATGCGGGGCTCGTCGCCGTGCACGGGCCCGGCGTCGAGGTGGACCTGCGCAACGGCGTTCCTGGTCCGGACACGGTTGGCAAGACCGGCTACCTCATCAACTTCCAGGACGTGCAGGACGTGGTCAACCTGCTGTTCGCGCAGGGTGCCGAGGGCATTGCCGTGAACGACCGGCGGATCACCCCGCTCACCGCGTTCTCGGGCTCAGCGGGCGAGGTCGTCATCGACCAGGGACCACCCCAGTCGTCGCCCATAAAGATCATCGCGGTCGGCGATCGCAACCGGATGGTGGCGGCGCTCGCCGACCCGTCGGCGCTGCCCGGTATCCGGGCTCGACAGATCCAGTTCCAGCTCCATCTGACCTTCCAGGGGAGCCCCGACCTATCGCTGCCCCCGTACGACTCGAGCCTTCAGATCACGCATGTCAGCCCCGCCTAGATCCACCGGCCGCCGGCCGAGCCGCGGGCGTGGCGTCAGCGTGTGGCTGATCGCGCTCCTGGTTGCGCTTGTCGCCACAATTCAGCTTCGCAGCGAGGCCGAGGTGCAAGGCAGCCTGGTCGGGACCGACGCCACCTCCCTGGCATTTCTCATCGACGACCTGCACCGGGCCAACGACTCCCTCGACGCGGAGAAGGCGGACCTCACCAGCCGCCGGGCGCGCCTGCAATCCGGCCAGAGCGGCGCCGCCGACCAGGTGCTGAGCAGCGAAGCGGATAGGCTTCGCGCGATCGAAGGATTGATCCCCGTGCATGGACCCGGGGTCGTGATCGAGATCGATGCCAGTGGCCTGACCGCGCTCGACTTGCAGGACGCGCTGAACAACCTTGCGGCGGCTGGGGCCGAAGCGACTGACGTCAACGCAAATCGTGTGGTGATGGGTGTGCCGGTTTACCAGACGAGCGGCGGCGTCGCGATCGATGGCGTGACGGTGTCGCCTCCATGGACGATCTCGGTGATCGGCGACCCCAACCGGCTCGGCCTCATCGCGGACCTCATGGCGCAGCAGCTGCGCGCCGACCGGCGCGTGCGACAGGCGACTTACAGGGTGGAGGCTGACGTCGTCATCCGCTCGGTGATCAGCGAGAAGCCTTTCGTCTACGCGATCCCGTCGTAGCGCCGTTCGACTTCCGAATCTGGAGCGCCAGCTTGTCCAGTCGATCGTTGATCCGATCGATGTCGCGGCGCGTGGGAATACGTAGACGCCTGAGCGCTCGCTCGATGGCGTCATCAGCCAACGTCTCGAGACCTTCGCGCCGACGTTCGACCTGGTTCCGCACGCCGGCCGGAACGTTGAGCGTCTTTTTCACGTAATCGAGCAGCGCCTGGCCACGATCATGCAGCATCTCGCCGCCGGCGTCGACCAGCCGTGCGGGGCCGCGTTTCTCTTCCGACACCACGATTTGAGACAGCGTCACGTGCGTCAGGTCGTTGCCGTTGTCGCGGTCCACGACCTTGATCTCTTGGCCGTCGCGCACCAGCTGCGCGATTCCCTCCAGCGTGATGTAGCGACTTGTGCGAGTGTCGTAGAGCTTGCGGTTTGCGTACTTCTTGATAAGGTGTCGTTCGGGCAGAGTTGTCACGCAAACGCAAGTCTAACGCGGTGCGTTAAAGGCTCCTTGCAGGCATTTTTGTGGAGGCGATGATGGCAAAAAGAAAGCGCACGTCACGGCGATCCGGTCTTGTCGGACGGGCGGTGAGCGCGGGCCGGCGAGCACTCAAGGAAGCGGAGAGCCGCGTCCCGCCCGACCTGCGACGTCAGGTCGAGCGAAGAATGAAGGACGCGGATAAGACCGCTCGAGCTGCGATCAAAACGCTGCAGATCCAGGTCAAGCGCGCGAGCACACGAGCCGACGTCAACAGCGTGCTGAAGCGCATCGATGACCTGACCAAGCAGGCGAAGCAGATCGCGCGAGGCGCGAGCTCGCGCGCGGCGACCACGCGGCGCCGAGCCGCAACCACCACCAAGCGCGCAGCAACGCGCACCAAGAAGGCCCCCACCGCGACGCGACGCAGAGCGACGACTCGCCGCAGCACGCCGCGCCCGTCATCGGGGGGCACGACGACCACCCGGACGACCACGCCTCGGCGGCGGGCGACGTCCAGGCGCACCCGTGCGGCCGAAACCACCATTGGCGGCATGCCCGAAACGGGCACCACGCCGATGGGGCCGGAGACCGGCATGGTCGGGTCGGGCGAGTTCACCGACCGCTAGGCGAACCGAAAACCCTTACTCCGCCCAGGAGAACGACTCTTGGGCGGAGCTCGTCCCAGTTGACGTCATCCTCATCGAGTGGGTCGCCCCTGTAGACCTGCAGGTCGGCGAGCATTCCCGGCTCGAGCGTGCCCTTGATGGACTCCTCGAAGCTTGTGAAGGCGCCCGCCGAGGTGTAGGCGCGGAGCGCGGCGAGCAGGCTGATCCCGTTGACCTGGTCCTCGACCGCAACGCGGATACCCGGCCATGGATTGGGGTCAGGTGAGACCGGAAGGTCAGAGCTGAAAGCGACCGGCACACCCGCCTTGAGCAGGCCGCGATGCGGCGCCAGGTGCGTCCGGTCGCGAACGGGAAAGAAGATCGTCGACGCGACGCGTCCAAATCGGGCCGCCATCGGCTGCATCACCGCCACCATCCCGAGCTGGGCCATCCGCGCCTGCAGGTCAGGCGGACAGATCGTGCAGTGCTCGACGCGATGGCGAAGGCCGGTCCCACCGCTTGCCTCTACCGCATCGCACATGGCCTCGATCGCCGCGTCCCCGATCGCGTGGGCGGCCACCTGCAGGCCGCCTGCGGTCGCGCGACCGACAAGCTCGCGAAGCTCTTCGCGCGTCGTACGCCAGACGCCACCGCCCGACCGCATGGCGACGCGCTCCGCCCCGCCATCGATGAAAACCTTGATCGGCCCCGTGCGCACCATCGGGCCACCAAAGCCGGTCCGCACGCCCAGGCCGGATGCGGCTTCGAGCAGTTCCCACGACATGAACTCGTTGACGCGCATCTTCAGCCGGCCGTCGTGGGCGAGCCTTTCGTAGGCGCGCAAGTCATCGGCGAATCCCCGGTTGACCGCCGCGCCCACCGACGTGATGCCCCGCGAGACGAGCAGCTCCTGTGCTTGCAGGACGCCGTCGACCCGGCGGTCGAGGCTCGACGTGGGCTGAACGTCGGCCACCAGGCGCATGGCCGACTCGAGCAAAAGGCCGTTCGGCGTTCGGTTGAGGTCGCGGCCGATCCGCCCTCCGTGCGGGTTTGGCGTCTCGGCTGTGATCGCTGCGGCGGCGAGCGCTGCCGAATTCGCAACTCGCGCATGCCCGCCGCGCTCGTCGATGAACGCCGGGCGATCACCCGTCACGCGGTCCAGCTCTGTTCGATGGGGCTGCCTGCGCTCCACCAGCTCGTCGGTCCGGTAGCCCATGCCCTGCTGCCATTCCCCGGGTTTGAGGCGGCGGGCGTGGTCCTTGAGCCGCTCGAGGATGTCGTCGATGCCGGTCGCGCCGCTCAGGTCGGCGCCGAATCGCGTCAGGCCGTAGTAGACGACGTGCGCGTGGGCGTCGTTGAAGCCAGGAAGAACGGCCGCGCCCGCGAGGTCGACGACCCGTGTCCGGGGACCGCGGAGGCCCATCACCTCGGGGCCGCCGCAGGCGAGGACCTGGCCGCCGGCAACTGCAAGGTGACTCTGGGGATTGAGACCTGAACGTCCCAGCGTGCGGATGCGTCCGCGCGCCAGGATCAGATCGGCTCTCAAAATCCCCCCCAAATCGGTGGTCCCGCGACGGGGCCCGCGAAGCGGGTCGCGGAGCGGCTCGCCTTGATTTGGCGGGGGCCCCTCATATGGCCGGTTAGATTAATCGGGTGGCGATCATCGACTTCCGGTCCGACACGGTCGCGATGCCCAGTCCGGAGATGCGCCAGGCGATGGTCACCTCCGCTCTGGGCGACGATGTGTTCGGCGACGACCCGACCACCAATCGGCTCATGGAGGTGGCCGCCGACCGCATGGGCAAGGAGGCCGCGACCTTCGTCCCCAGCGGAACGATGGGCAACCTGATCGGCATCGCGGTCAATGCGCACCGCGGTGAGGAGCTCATCGCCGACGCGGACTCACACGCGTTCTACTACGAGACCGCCGGCGCAGCCGCGGTGTGCGGCGTCCAGATTCGCCCGGTCGAGACGGAGGCCGGTGTCATGTCGCCCCAGCAGATCGTCGGTGCCGTGCGGCCTCGCGACGACCCGCACCAGCCCATCAGCGCGGCGGTCACGTTCGAGAACACCCACAACCGCCACGGGGGGATCGTGTGGCCACTAGACGACCTGCGCGCAGCAAGCGACGCCGCTCGGGCGCAGGGCCTGAGGGTCCACCTCGACGGAGCGCGCATCTTCAATGCCGCGGTCGCCCTCGGCGTGCCCGCGGCGGAGATTGCGGCCTGTGCCGATACCGTCACCTTCTGCCTTTCGAAAGGGCTCGCGTGCCCGGTGGGGAGCGTCTTTTGCGGCTCGCGCGAGGACGTCGAGGAGGCGAAGCGATGGCGCAAGCGCCTCGGCGGCGGCATGCGCCAGGTCGGAGTCCTCGCCGCCGCCGGGCTGATCGCGCTCGACCGCATGGTCGACCGCCTCGCCGAGGACCATGCCAACGCGCGCACGCTGGCCGAGGGCCTCGCCGAATTGCCCGGCGTGAGGTGCGACCTGCAGCGGGTGCAGACCAACCTCGTCTATTTCGACCTGGACTCGATGCCGGCCGAGAAGTTCATCGACGAATGCGCCAAGCGTGGCCTGCTCTCCGCATCGACCGGTCCGCGGCAGATGCGTTTTGTCACCCATTACGGGATCGAATCCGGCGACGTCCAGTCGGCACTTCAGATCTGCGAGGAGGTCCTGACAGCCTGAGCGCACGCCTTTCGTCCGACGGGATGTACTACTGGGACGGGCAGCGCTGGGTCAGCACGCTTTCGCCGGACGGCCGGCACCGCTGGAACGGATCCGCGTGGGAGCAGCTGGCAGTTCCCGCTTACGTTCCTGCCTACCAGCCCGCCCGGCCTCCCCGCCAACCCACGTCCTGGACGCGGCCGCTGCAGATCGCGGTCATCGCTTGGTACGCCCAGTCGGCGGTGTACGAGGTGTTCCTGCCGTTCTGGATGGGCGGATACATGTCCCAGATCGTGCAGCAAAGCATGCAGCGACAGCAGAACGCCTATCCACCAGGCGAGGGTCCGGCCCCGGGCTTCAACGAGATGATGAGCTCGCTGATGACCGGCAGCTTGTGGATTGGCGCCTTCATCGGGGTCGCCATCGCAGTGGTTGCCATGGTCGCCGCATGGAAGCGGTGGGTGTGGGCTTACTACGCGATCCTGGTCCTGCTCGGCTTCGGGATTTTCGGGTTCGTCTACAACCTGATCGACCTGGCAACGGGCGGGGCGCTGACTGCAGCACAAGCGATCCGGCTTCCGCAATGGTCGCGTGCCGTCGCCTACATCTCAGGTGTTGTCGACGCCGCGCTGTTTGTGTCGATGCTGGTCGCGCTGGTCAGGCGCGGGCCTTGGGGAATGAGGAGGGTCAATTGATCAGGGTCGCGAGCAGCTTCGGGTCGATGTTGCCGCCGCTGACGACGGCGACGGTCGTCGGTCCTGGCTCCAGCTGTTCGAGCGCTGCGTAGGCAAGCGCCCCCGCACCTTCGGCCACCACCTTCGCGGCCGAAGCGAGCTCGGGCACGGCGGCCCGCAAACGCGGCTCAGGCACCATCAGCCAGCGGTCGACGCAGTCCTTGAGCAGGTCGAACATGCGCGCGTCGAATGATGCGGTCGTGCCGTCGGCGATGGTGTCCGGCTGGATGGAAACGGCGCCGCCCGCCTCGAAGCTTCGAATCCACAGCGGGTAGCCGTCCGACTGCACGCCGATCACCTCGATTTCCGGCCGCGAGCCTTTGAGCGCGGATGCGATTCCGCTCACCAGCCCGCCTCCGCCCACCGGCACAACCACCCGCGCCAGGTCAGGCAGGTCCTCCAGCAGCTCGAGCCCGAGTCCGCCGTGGCCCGCCAACACCTCATCGTCGGCAAACGGATGGATGAAGGACTCCGGCTCCTTGTGCCAGCCTTCCGCGGCCATCCACTGCAGCAGCTCGTCGCGGGGCAGAAGGATCGGCGTGGCGCCCCACCGCTTGACGCCGGCGAGCTTGGGCGGCGGTGCGGTGTCGTACATGTACACCCGGCAGGGCACATCGAGCTTGCGCGCGACGTAGGCGCAGGCCTGGGCCGCATTGCCGGCGCTCACAGTAATCAGGCCACGGCGAAGCCGTTCGGGAGGGAGCGCCAGCGCGGCGGCGAAAAAGCCGCGCACCTTGAAGTTCCCGGTGGGCTGCAGGCACTCCAGCTTGAGGAGCGCGCCTTCGACCGGAATGAGCGGCGTCCGCAAGACGTGCGGGCGAGCACGTTCGGCAGCCGCGTTGATGCGCTGGAGGGGGATCACGTTGATAATCGTATTCGTGCCGATTTACGAATACCGGTGCGAGGAATGCGGTAAGCGATCCACGGCGCTCCTGTCCAGCTACTCCTCCCCGGATCCAGCATGCCCGCACTGTGGCAAGCGCTCGCTCCGCCGGCTCGTCTCGACCTTCGCCACGGTCAGCTCAGGTGAGAGCGACGGCGGCGATGGCGGCGACGACGATTTCGGTGGTGACGACGCTTTCGGACGCGGGGACGACGATTTCGGCGCAGGCGACGACGACTTCTAGCCGGTCAGTCCCAGCACCTCGTTAGCGGCCCTGATCAGCTCATGCCTGTAGGTCTCGTCGCGCGCAAAGATCCGGAACAGCGCCATGCGGACCGGGAGTCGCTTGAACAGGTCGAGCACGCGGCTCTGCCGGTAGCTGTCCTCGAGCGGCTCGTAGAAGAGGATGTCCGCCGTTTCGGTCATCGGGTTGAACGCACGCGATTCCTGGGCCGCGACGTCGACCTCGAACTCGATGTCGTGGAGCTTCGGGGGCAGGCGTTCGCGAAGCTGCCGCGCGAACTGCTCGCGCGTCACGCCCAGGGCTGCGCTCGGGACGTCCCGCGCATCGGTGTGGCCCTGGTAGATCAGCCTCCACTTGAGCTTGCGCGCGACCACCGCCGCCCACGCCTGGCCGAGCTCGCGGTGCTCCGCATCACCGTCGCCCTTTGCCCAGCGGTCGACGTCTGACAGCAGCGACCACTCGGTGAGCCCGAGGTAGCGATCCAGGCGCTCGAGCGGGTTTCCGCCCAGCAGGACCTCGAGGGTCGGCCGGAACACCTCGCGAAGCTGGAGGTCGATCCGCCTCACGGTGCGATGGAAATAGACCTGGTGATAGAGGTAGAGACGCGAGTTGAGGAACATGTAGAGCGCCTCGGCGGCGTGTGAATGGAGGGTTAGGCCGCGTTCCGAGATGAAGGAGTAATGGATGATCCGCTGCACGTCGACCGGGCCGGCCGACACGCCACATATATAGGAATCGCGAGGGACGTAGTCCATGTTGTCGGCCGAGAAAGGGCCGATCAGGGCCGGCCGCAAAGCGCCGAGCCAGGGCGGCGGCTGGAATCCCTCCAGCTCACGGGACGAGATGAGGAAGGCGACCCACCGCGGGTCAATTCGCTCGCCGCGCTCGAAGTTGGCGGTGGGCGAGGCCCCGAGCTCAGCCACCAGGTCCGCGAGAGGTCCGGTGATGAGCTCCCTCCCGATCACCTCATGGTCGATGTCCCAGGTGTCCAGGTAGTTCTCGTCGAAGAAGTGGCCGAACGGCCCGTGACCCACGTCGTGAAGCAGCCCGGCGATGCGCATCGTCTCCTCCACGAGCTGAGGCGACGGCACGTCGCCCAGTGCCACCTTGAGCGATGGGTAAAGGTGCTGCGTCCACTCGCCCGCAAGATGCATTGCGCCGAGCGCGTGCTGGAAGCGCGAGTGCTCCGCGGTCGCGAACACCCACCACGCGCTCTGCAGCTGGTGGATCCGGCGCAGCCGCTGCAGCCAGGCGGCGTCGACCAGGTCCTGCTCCGCCGCCTGCCCGGCGACGCCACCAGCGCCGCCCTTGGTGATGCGAAGGTAGCGGTAGATGGGATCGCTCGATAAGTTGACGCGCGAGTATTCCGAACGCGCCTCGTCCATGAGCCGATTATCACGATGACCGACTTGTTGACGGAGGGAGTCGACCTTTTTAACAGCGGTCGCTACTGGGACGCCCACGAGGTGTGGGAGCGGGACTGGACACCAGACCGCAAGGGTCCGGAATCAGGTTTCTACAAAGGTTTGATCCAGGTCGCGGCGGGCTGCCTGCACTACACGCGGCACAATCGCCGCGGGGCGGTCAACAAATGGCGCAGCGGGACCGACCATCTCCGCCCGTACCTGCCTGCGCATAGAGGGTTGCGCCTGGCAGCGCTCGTCGAATCCGTCGAAGGATTCCTCGCCGCAATGAAGGAGGGCAGCTGGCCCGACCTGCAGATGCCGCGGATCGCTCAGGAATAAGGCGGGAAACGCCTCCCGGCCGCTGACTCGATCAGGCCGCCGTGGCCAAGGCGCAGCAGATCGCCGGCGTCGGCCCGGCCGTAGGCGAAGACAAACGGCAGCAGCAAGTCGAGCGAGCTGTTGCGTCCGAACCCCGCGCACGAGGCGACGCCGACCACCGCGGCGTTGCCCAGCCGGCCGAGCCACAACATGCTGCCGGGATGCATCGGTGCCCCGAGCTGGAGCAGCACGCCGCCGGCGTGGTTGAGCTCCGCATAAGCCGGGTCGAGGGGATCGATCGCGGATGCACCGGCGAAGAGGACCAGTTCGGCGCCGCCGGCGATCGCCTCGCGGTAAGCGGCGGCGACCGCCTCGCCCGTCCGGGCGACCTCACGCACCGCGAGCAGGTCGGCTCCGTACCAGCCGAGCTTGGCCGTCACCGCGGACCGGAACAGATCGCGGGCTTTGGGCTTCAGGCGCTCGGTGGCGACGACGAAGGTTTTCAAAGGCCGGAACGGGAGCAGCTCGATCACGGGTCCTCGGTCGCGGTACAGCCGCTCGGCCT
>WNGL01000129.1_pt1 | contig 83978 bp, 79 predicted proteins | sample 5400591 | NCBI WGS metagenome assembly WNGL01 (sample SAMN13153377, study PRJNA577476) | soil metagenome | isolation source: 80 cm soil or saprolite under Garry oak tree replicate 1 | place: USA:California | collected 2016-06-15 | reverse complement strand
CTGCACTACTACAACACCGACCGGGCCCACACGGGCCGGTGGACCAAAGGGAGGACTCCCGAGGAGGTCCTGGGCAAGGTGAAGATGTGGTCTCACTGAAGCCGATGCGTCGCCAGAACTCGGGGACAGGACACCCTAGGCCAGCTCAGACTCCTCCCGGGAAACGACCTCGGTCGCACCCTGGTGGACACCCGTCGTTCGGCGGAGCGTGATCCGGACCGGGTTCCCGTCGAGGGCTTCCGTCGCGTCGTACGCAGGGTCGGCCAGCGCCCGCGGCTGGAACGAGAGGGCGAGGGTCTCGCTCCCAACGTACTCGAGGTGTGCATGGACGGCCCGGGCCAGGCCCTCGGGGGCCTCCATCCCCAGCATGATCCGGTCGGTCACCTCCAGGCCCGCAGACCTCCTGGCGTCCTGGACCAGCCGGACGACCTCTCGGGCCAGGCCTTCCTGCCGGAGGTCCGCCGTCACCTCGAGGTCGAGGGCCACGGTGAGCCCGCCCTGGGCCCCCACGCCCCAGCCCTGGCGGGTCTCCTGGACCAGGTCCACGTCGTCGGGAGCCAGCTCGACGGACGAACCGTCGTCGAGCGGCACGGCCACGGTCTCGCCCCCGGCCAGGGTGCCGGCCAGGGTTCCGTCGTCTCCGGCCAGGGCCGCGGCCAGGTCCTTGACCCGAGGCCCCAGCCGCGGGCCCAGCACGCGATAGTTGGGCTTGGCCCGCCACCGGCCGAGCTCGTCGGCGGACTCCGCGAACTCCACGCGCTTCACGTTGAGCTCGTCCTCCACCAGCTCGAGGAGGGGGGTCAGGCCTTCCCGATCGCCAGGGAAGTGCACCACCGCGCGGGCCAGCGGCTGGCGGACCCGGACCCTCGCGTCGGTCCGGATGGTCCGCCCCAGCGACACGATGTCGCGGACGGCCTGCATCCGCTCGTCCAGCTCCGGGTCCACGGCGGCCTCATCGGGTTCCGGGTAGTCCGCCAGGTGCACCGACTCCGCCGCCCCGTCCGCACCGGCGGCCAGGTTCTGCCACAGCTCCTCGGTGAGGAACGGCGTGAACGGCGCCAGCAGGCGGGCCACGGTGGTCAGGCACTCGTGCAGGGTCAGGTACGCCGCGGCCTTGTCGGCGGCCTCGCCGCCACGGCCGGCCGCCCAGAACCGTCGCCGGGCCCGCCGCACGTACCAGTTCGACAGGTCGTCCACGAACCGTGCGATCCGCCGCCCGGCGCCGGTGGCGTCGTACGCCTCCAGCCCGTCTCGCGCCTCTCGGACCGTCTGAGCCAGCTGCGACAGGATCCACCGGTCCAGCGGAGGGCGCTCGGCGACGGGGACGTGGGGTGACGACGCGGGATCGAACCCGTCCACGTTCGCGTACGTGACGTGGAACGAGTACACGTTCCACAGGGTCAGGAGGAACTGGCGGACCACCTCGTCCAGGGCCTCGAAGTACACGCGGCGGGACGCCCACGGCGAGCCCACCGTGATCAGGTACCAGCGCAGGGCGTCGGCGCCGTGCCGGTCCAGGACCGACCAGGGGTCGAGCTGGTTGCCGGCCGACTTCGACATCTTCCGGCCCTCGCGGTCGATCAGATGGCCCAGGCACACCACGTGCCGGTAGGACGTGTCGTCGAACAGCAGCACGGACTCCGCCATCAGCGTGTAGAACCAGCCCCGGGTCTGGTCGATGGCCTCGGAGATGAAGTCGGCCGGGAACCGTTCCTGGAACTCGTCGATGCCGCGTCCCAGGTCCGGGTGGTAGCTCCACTGGGCGTAGGGCATGGCCCCGGCGTCGTACCAGGTGTCGATGACCTCGGGGACGCGCCGCGCGGTCTGGCCGCACTCCCGGCACGCGATCTCCACCGCGTCCACGTCGGGCCGGTGCGGGTCCATGGAGGTGACGTCGCGCCCGGCCAGCTCGGACAGCTCGCGGAGCGACCCGACCGGCGTGACGTGGTCGCCGGGGCACACCCACAGCGGGAGCGGGGTCCCCCAGTACCGTTCGCGGGACAGGGCCCAGTCGATGTTGTTCTCCAGCCAGTCGCCGTACCGGCCGTGCCTGATGTGCTCGGGGTGCCAGTCGACCCCCTCGTTGACCTCCAGCAGCCGTTCCTTCCGGGCGGTGGTCCGGACGTACCAGGAGGTCCTGGCCACGTACAGCAGGGGCGTCTTGCACCGCCAGCACAGCGGATAGGTGTGCTCGTAGTCGCCGGAGGCGAACACCAGGCCGCGCCGCTCGAGGTCGGCCACGATGTCCGCATCGGCCTCCTTCACGAACCGGCCTCGGACGAAGGCGGGCGCCTGGTTCGTGAAGTTCCCGGAGTCGTCCACCGGGCTGTACACCGGCCACCCCTCGCGGCGGCCCACGTCGAGGTCGTCCGCGCCGTACCCGGGGGCGATGTGGACGATGCCGGTTCCCTCGTTCATCTGGACGAACCCGGCCGCCACCACCCGGTGGGTGTTCCCGTCGGCGTTCTCGTAGGGAGGTGAGTACCGCGAGCCGACCAGGTCCGCGCCGGCCAGGGTCGCCTCGACCGTGGCCCGCTCGCCCAGCACGGCCCGGAGCAGGGGCTCCGCCACGACGTGGCGCTCGCCGTCGAGCGAGGCCACGACGTAGCGGTGCTCGGCGTCGACGGCCAGGCCCAGGTTGGAGGGCAGCGTCCAGGGCGTGGTGGTCCACCCGAGGAAGGACGCGCCGGCCAGCTCGGGGTGAGACGGCTCGGTAACGGGGAACTTCACGGTGACATCTGGATCCACCACCTGGGTGTAGCCCTGCGCGACCTCGTGGTCCGACAGCGCGGTTCCGCAGCGCGGGCAGTACGCGACGGAGCGGAAGTCCCGGAACAGCAGGCCCCGCTGGTACAGCGTCTTCAGCGACCACCACACGCTCTCGATGTAGTCGGGCGACAGCGTCCAGTAGGCGTCGGACATGTCGATCCAGTACCCGATGCGCTCGGTGAGGCGCTCGAACTCGTTGACGTAGCGGCCCACCGACTCCCGGCACAGGCGGTTGAACTCGGCCACGCCGAACGCCTCGATGTCGCGCTTGGACTTCGTGCCGATCTCCTTCTCCACCTCGAGCTCGACCGGGAGCCCGTGGCAGTCCCAGCCGGCCTTCCGGCGCACCAGGTGGCCGGTCATGGTCTTGTACCGGGGGAACAGGTCCTTGAACGTGCGGGGCTCGACGTGGTGGATGCCGGGCTTGCCGTTGGCCGTGGGCGGACCCTCGTAGAAGGTCCACTCCGGCGCACCTTCCCGGAGCTTCAGGCTCTTGACGAAGATCGAGTTCTCCCGCCAGAACTCGAGCACGCCCCGCTCGAGCGTGGGGAAGTCCACCTTCGGGTCCACTGCCCGGTACCTCGCCATCGTCGCCTCCCAACGAAGAACGCCTCGCCCCTGTTGGCAGGGACGAGGCGCATGGCCCCGCGGTACCACCCCGCTTGCCGGGCCCCTCGCGGAGCCCGACCGCTCATCGGGTGCGGTCACACCCTTCCGCTGTCACGGGCGGACCCGGCTGCGCCTACTGCGGCGCCCTCGCGCCGGTTCGGGCAGCGGCTCGGGGAGGATGTTCGGAGGGTTCGTGCCGCCGGGCTTGCACCATCCCCAGCTCGCTGTTGGCCGAAGCCCCTCCTACTCGTTCCCGTCGTCGCCGGTACGGCTCATGCTACACGACGATGGGCACGATCAGCGTTCGGGTGGTGCCTCGCTCCACCCGGGCCGCGGTGGAGGTGGGAGGAGACCACGTCACCCTCCGGGTCCACGCTCCCGCCCAGGACGGCCGGGCCACGGAGGAGGCCCGCCGCGCGCTCGCGGCCGCGGTGGACGTGGCGCCCTCGCGGGTCACGCTCCGCTCGGGCGCGCGATCCCGGCGGAAGGTCTTCGACGTGCAGGGCATGACCTCCGAGGTGGTCCGCCGCCGGCTGGGCGGAGGGTGAGCCCGTCGGAGGGCCGACTGTTGGCGGTGTCACACCCGCGTGTTACGGTCCTCGGCCATGGCCCAGCGGGAAGCGCTCTCCAAGAAGGAGCTCGACGACCTGCGCGAGAGCCTGCTCAAGGAGCGGGCGGAGCTCCAGGCGCAGCTCGCCGAGCTGGAGTCGTCCTCCTTCGGGACCTCCCAGTCGGACCTCTCCGGCGAGGTCGCCTTCGACGAGGAGTACGCCGACTCCGGCACGGCCACGTTCGAGCGCGAGCGGGACGAGTCGCTGACCGACAACGCCCGCGATCTGCTGCTCAAGATCGAGAAGGCCCTGGCCCGGATGGACGAGGGGACATACGGGTTGTGTGAGCGATGCGGGAAGCCGATCGAGAAGGCCCGGCTGAAGGCGCTTCCCTACGCGACCCTGTGCATCAAGGACGCGCAGGCAGCGCGTTCCCGGTGACCCCGGGGGCGCCCGACGACCCCGCGGGCGCCGGCGACCGCTCCCCGGGGCGGTCCCGCGGCCGCCTGGCCGTGTGGCTGTACGGGTGGGCAGCGGCCGTCTACGGACTGGACCGGCTGACCAAGTTCCTGGCGGAGACCTACCTGCAGAACCGCCCGCCGGTCCACGTGATCCCCGGGGTCGTGCAGCTCGACTACACCACCAACCCCGGCGGGGCGTTCGGCGTGCTGGGCGGGGCCACCTGGCTGTTCCTGACGGCGACGCTGGTGGTGTGCGCCGCCATCGTGGTCGCCTCGTTCAACCTCCCGAACCGCCTCATCGGGACCGGCCTGGGCCTGGTGCTGGGGGGCGCGCTGGGGAACCTCACCGACCGGGCCGTCCGGGGCAGCGGCTTCTCCGGTCGGGTGGTGGACTTCATCGACTTCCGGTGGTGGCCCGTGTTCAACGCGGCGGACAGCGCCATCGTGATCGGGGCGGGGCTGATCGTCCTGTCGGGGTTCCTGCGGTCCTCGGGCCAGCGCGACGCGAAGGCATGAGCCCGGACCGGCCGGTCGAGTTCCGGGCGGAACCCGGACGGCTGGACGTGGTGGTGGCGCGGCGGCTCGGGATGGCCCGGGCGGACGTGCAGCGCGCCATCGCCGGGGGGCGGGTCACCGTGGCCGGACGGGCCCGGCCCAAGTCCTTTCCCCTGACCGGGGGGGAACGGGTCTCGGTGCGCCTGGAGGGGCTGGGGGCGGTCCCGGGCGAGGGTCCACCGGTTCCCGTTCGCTTCGAGGACGGGTTCCTGGCCGTGGTGGCCAAGCCGGCCGGGCTCCCCACCCATCCCACCGCCGGCCGGCGAACCGGCACCCTGGTGAACCGGCTGGTGGGGATGGGCATGTCCCTGTCGCAGGTGGCGGCGCCGGAGCGCCCCGGTATCGTGCACCGGCTGGACGCCGGCACCTCCGGGCTGCTGGTGGTGGCCAAGGACGACCGGACCCACGAGCTGCTGTCCGGGATGTTCGGCGGCCACAAGGTCTCCCGCCGGTACCTGGCGCTGGTCCGGGGGGACGTGGAGCACGACCGGTTCGCGGTGGACGCGCCGCTGGCCCGGCGGGGGGCGCGCATCGTGGTCCTCCGGGGCGAGGGGCGTTACGCCGAGACCGACCTGGAGGTCCGCGAGCGCTTCGGCGGCGTGGCCACCCTGCTGGAGGCGGCGCCCCGGACCGGGAGGACCCACCAGATCCGGGTGCACCTCGCGGCGATCGGCCACCCCGTGCTGGGCGACGCCCGGTACGGCGGTGGGGGAGACCTGGCCCGGCGCCTGGGGCTGGCCCGGCCATTCCTGCACGCGTGGCGCCTGTCGTTCATCCACCCCGTCACCGGGAACGAAGTGGCGGTGGAGGAGCCCCTTCCCGACGACCTGGAGGAGGCCCTCCGCCGGGTCCGGGCGGCTTGACCGGCCCGCGGACGGTCGGTAGCGTCCCCGCGCCCGGCGAGGGAAGGGAAGAGAGGAGGAGCCATGGGAGAGGCGAAGGAGCTCGGGCAGCGGTGGTTCGACGCGGTGTCGGCGGGCGACGCGGCGGGGGCCGCGGCGCTGCTGGCCGACGACCTCGACTTCCAGGCCTCGGGCGCGGTCGTGTCCAGCCCCGAGGAGGCCGTTGGGTTCGTGACCGCCTACACCACGGGGTTCCCCGACTCGTCGTTCGACGTCTCCCTGTGGGTGGAGTCCGGAGACGACATTGCGGTGTGCGAAGGCGTGTGGCGGGGCACGAACACCGGCCCCATGGCCACGCCGCAGGGGGAGATGCCCGCCACGGGCAAGGCGGTAGCCGTGCCGTTCACCACGGTGTTCGAGGCCCGCGACGGGAAGCTGACCGCCCACCGTGCGTACTGGGACAACGCCGGGTTCATGATGCAGATCGGGCTGATGCCGGCTCCGGAGGGCGCCGCGTAGGCGGGATCTACTCCGAGGCGGCCGCGCGGAGCATGGGCACGTGCTCCGCGTAGTGCTCGTAAGTGTTGCCGGCGATGGTGTCGACGAGGGTTCGGTCCGGGAGCTCGGGGCGGAACGAGCCGTGGAGGGCTTCCTCCGAGAGGCCATCCAGCGTGGCCACGACCTCCCGATAGGTTCGCTCGAGCGCCTCGCGGGCCTGGGCCGGGGTCCGGGCCCGGTCCCGTTCGAACAGGAACCGGTTGACCTCGTGGACCTCCATGTCGGCGTAGCCGCGCGGGAACGCGATCACGTCCTCCTCGATCTGCCCACGCATCCGGCACAGCACGATCTCGTGCCACCCGGCCAGGTGGCTGAGCTGGTCCTTCGGCGACCACACACCGCCCTCGCCCGGCGTCTCCAGCAGGCCGTCGGGGATGGCGGCGAGGACCCGGTTCAGCTCCGCCTTCCCTGACTCGATCCTGGCCAGCAGCTCGGCGCGATCCATGCTCGAACCATCCTAGGGGCCGGGATGGCCGGCGGGTCGGGAGGGAGGTCCGACCCGCCGGCGGTCACCGCCTGGCCCGGGCAGGGTCCTTGTCCTTCAGGTACAGGGCGTGCTGGGTGCGGACCTCCTGGCGGGAGGCCAGCACGGCGTCCTCGACGTCGGGGGGGAGCGTCCGGCTCTCCACCAGGTCCGAGATCTTCTGCGGGTCGATCGAGAGGACCCGCTCCCACAGGCCCAGGGGCTCCAGGATCTGCCGGAGGCGGCGTTCGTCGGGAGCGGTGACGTGCTGGGGCCGGCGGTCGATCGCCGAGCCGTCCGTGGCGAACAGGCGGCGGTACCCGTGCTCCTCGCAGAACGCGTTGATGAGCCCGGCCAGCTCGTCCATCCGCCGGTACACCCGCCGCCCCTCCCGCTTCAGGCCGACCCACTCGTCCACCACCTCGGTCATCCGGGGCGCCGGGTCGCCGCCCTCCTTCTCGTACTTGTGGCGGAACACCGGGCACAGGGCCTGGTAATCGCACCAGCCGCACAGCGGGTTCTCCCGGGGCTCGAACTTCCCCGCCGCGATGCGCTCGGCGACCACGGCGATGCGGCGGCGGAGCTCGTCCGCGTCGGCGGCCGTCCGCGACGTGGTCATGCGCTGGCCCGGCAGCAGGAAGTACAGGGTCAGCCGCTCCGGCTCGATGCCCCACACCTCCTTCGCCGCCAGGAAGTAGATGGAGAGCTGGAGGTCGCGGTCCACCACCGCCGCGGGCGGGAGGCGACGGTTGGTCTTGTAGTCGATGATCTCGTAGCCGCCGCCGGGGATGCGGTCCAGGCGGTCGATGGTCCCGTTGATCTGGACGCCCTCGACCTCGATGTGGAACCGGGCCTCCAGGGCCGCGGGGATCCGGTACTGCTCGGCGTTGTCCCGGTGGTACTGGGCCAGGACCTGGCGGGCGTGGTCCCGGTACATCCGCTCCTCGGCCTCCGCGCCGAATCCCTCCGACACCCAAACGCCGTCCAGCACCTCGTGGAGGTCCTCGAGGCTCGGCGCCACCGGGACCGGCCGGTTGTGGAAGTGGTACAGGGCGCGGTGCAGCGAGTCCCCGAACGACAGCGCGGGGGACGGCCGGGACGGCACCCGGTCCTCGTACTGGAACTTGAACTTGGCCGGGCAGGTCTCGTAGGTCGAGATGCTGGAGTAGGAGAGCCTCATGTGATCAGCGCCGTTGACTCCGTGGGGTCGGCGGGAGTATAAGTCGGTCGGCCGGAGAATTACAAGACTGTGATTTTCCACAGGGGTTTTCCCCCGGGTGTGGACAATGGAACCGGCGACCTTCCCCGCGGTGCACCAAACGGCTGACAGGGACACATGAGCGGCACGAGCTTCGTCCATCTGCACACGCACTCCGAGTACTCCCTGCTCGACGGGGCCTCCCGTGTCGACGCCCTGTTCGAGCGGGCCGCCCAGTTCGAGATGCCGGCCCTGGCCCTGACCGACCACGGGGTGATGTTCGGGGCCCTGAACTTCTACGAGGCGGGCCTGCGGACCGGGGTGAAGCCGATCCTGGGGGTGGAGGCGTACGTGGCCCCGGGGAGCCGGTTCGACCGGGCCCCCGGCGAGAACGAGGAGAAGTACCGCCACCTCACCATCCTGGCCTCCGACGAGACGGGGTACCGGAACCTGCTGCGCCTGGTCACCGACGCCGCGCTGGAGGGGTTCTACCACCGGCCCCGGATCGACAAGGAGCTCCTGGCCGAGCGATCGGAAGGGCTGATCGGGCTGTCGGGGTGCCTGGCCTCCGAGGTGGCCCGGTTCCTGGTGGCCGGGCAGGACGCGCGCGCCGCCGACGCCGCCGCCTCCTACCGGGACATCTTCGGGGCGGGACGGTTCTTCCTGGAGGTCCAGGACCACGGCCTGGCGGAGCAGCGGCAGGTCCTCCCCGGCCTCGCCACGCTGTCCCGGGACCTCGGCATCCCGCTGGTCGCCACCAACGACATCCACTACACCGAGCGCGAGCACGCGAAGCCCCACGACGTGCTGCTGTGCATCCAGCAGCAGAAGGTACAGACCGACACCAGCCGGCTGAAGTTCGACACCGACGAGTTCTTCATGAAGTCGGCGTCGGAGATGCGCGAGGTCTTCCGGGACCTGCCCGGGGCGTGCGACGCCACCTTGCGGATCGCGGAGATGTGCGACCTGAAGCTCGCCTACGGGGACCTCCACGTGCCGTGGTTCGAGCCGCCGAACGGCATGGCCCAGGAGGACTACCTCCGCCAGCTGGTGCTGGCGGGGGCTCGAGAGCGCTACGGCGCAACGCTTTCCGACGAGGTGGCCCGGCGCATCGACTACGAGCTGGACGTGATCTGCCGGATGGGCTTCGCCGGGTATTTCCTGATCGTGTGGGACCTCATCCGGTTCGCCCGGGACTCGGGGATCCGGGTGGGGCCGGGGCGAGGGTCCGCGGCCGGCTCCGTGGTGTCCTACTCGCTCAGGATCACCGACCTGGACCCGCTGCGGTACGGGCTGATCTTCGAGCGGTTCCTGAATCCGGAACGCAAGCAGATGCCCGACATCGACATGGACTTCGACGAGCGCCGGCGGGACGAGGTCATCCGCTACGTGGCGGCGAAGTACGGCACCGACCACGTGGCCCAGATCATCACGTTCCAGACCATCAAGGGGAAGCAGGGCATCCGCGACGCGGCCCGGGTCCTAGGGTACCCGGCGTCCATCGGGGACCGCCTGTGCAAAATGTACCCGCCCGCAGTGCTGGGCCGGGAGAAGCCCATCGAGCAGGCCCTCCAGGAGTCGACCGAGCTCCACGACGCGTACGAGAAGGAGCCCGAGGCCCGGGAGATCGTGGACACCGCCCGGGCCCTGGAGGGGCTGCGCCGGGAGGACTCGGTGCACGCGGCGGGCGTGGTCATCGGGGACGCGCCGCTCGTCAACTACATGCCGCTGAAGCTGTCCAAGGACTCCCGGGACGACTCCCGCCGCGTGGTGACCCAGTTCGACATGCACGGCGTCGAGAAGCTCGGCCTGCTGAAGATGGACTTCCTGGGCCTGCGGAACCTGTCGGTGATCGAGGACACGCTGAGCCTGTTGCGGCGCAAGGGGATCGAGCTCGACATCGACCACGTGCACCTGGACGACGAGGCCACGTTCGAGATGCTCCGGAAGGGCGACACGACGGGCGTGTTCCAGCTGGAGGGGGGCGGGATGCGCTCGCTGATCCGCGACCTCGCGCCCGACCGTTTCGAGGACATCATGGCCCTCAACGCGCTGTACCGGCCGGGTCCGCTCGGCATGGGGACCCACATCGAGTACGCCGAGCGCAAGCACGGGCGGAAGCCGGTCGAGTACCCGCACCCGGACCTCGCGCAGATCCTGGCCGACACCTACGGCGTGATCGTGTACCAGGAGCAGGTCATGCAGATCGCCGTGGCCATGGCCGGCTACTCCATGGGCGAGGCCGACCTGCTGCGCAAGGCCATGGGGAAGAAGATCCGTGCCGAGCTGGCCAAGCACCACGAGGTCTTCGTGGAGCGCTGCGTCGAGCGCGGCTACGAGCGGAAGCTGGCGGAGAGCATCTTCGACCTCATCACGCCGTTCGCCGACTACGGGTTCAACGCGTCGCACGCGTGCGCGTACGCGCTCGTCGGGTACCAGACCGCGTACCTCAAGGCGCACCACCCGACGGAGTACATGGCCGCGATCCTCACGAGCTGCAAGGACGACAAGGACAAGAAGCCCTACTACCTGAACGCGTGCCGGCTGATGGGGATCGAGGTGCTGCCGCCGGCCGTGAACGAGTCCGAGCTGGACTTCGCCCCGGTGCGGGGGGAGGGGGAGACGCGGGTTCGGTACGGGTTGTCGGCCGTGCGGAACGTGGGCGCCGGCGCCGTGGCCCAGATCATCGAGGCCCGCCGCACCGGCGGCGCGTTCACCTCGTTCACCGACTTCTGCCGCCGGGTGGAGCCCGGGGTCCTCAACAAGAAGACCATCGAGAGCCTGATCTGGGCGGGCGCGTTCGACTCGCTCGGTTACACCCGGCGGGGGCTGGCCGAGGGGTACGAGAAGGTCCTCACCCCGATCCTGTCCGACCGGCGGGCCGAGGCCATCGGCCAGGACTCGCTGTTCGGGGGCGACGCCGGCCCGGCCATGGACATCGACGAGTCGGTGGTGGTGGCCGAGGAGTACGACAAGCCGATCCTGCTCCGGTTCGAGAAGGAGATGCTGGGCGAGTTCGTCACCGACCACCCACTGCTGGCCATCAAGGACCGGCTGGCGGCGCTGACCGACCTGGAGATCGTGGAGGTGCCCGGGCTGGGCGACGGCGACGTGGTGACGGTGGGCGGCATCGTCGGCGCGGTGGCCCGCCGCTACACCAAGCGCAGCGAGCCGTACGCGCTGTTCCGCCTGGAGGACCTCGGCGGCGGCGTCGGCGTGGTGGCCTTCCCGGGCGTGTACGAAAAGGCGGTCGAGCTGATCCAGACGGACCGCATCGTGCTGGTCAAGGGGCGGGTGGACCTCCGGGGCCGCGAGCTCCAGCTGGCCGCGCTGGAGATCCGGGAGTTCGACGGGGACCTCGCACCGGTGGTGCGGGTGGGGGCGGCCCGGATCGTGGTGGACGTCCCCGCGCCGAGCTGCACGGCCGCCTTCGTGGCCAGGCTGAAGGAGGTCTTGGCCCTGCATCCCGGCCGCACCCCGGTGACCATCCGGTACCTCGGCTCGAACGGCATCACCCCGTTCAAGGTCGGCAACGGCTACCTCGTGGACGCCTCCCCCGGCCTCCTGTCGGAGCTCCGCATGCTGTGCGGCCCCGAATGCGTCCGGGTCGAGGACGCCGAGCACGCGGTTCCCGTTCGGGCCTGACCCCGCTCAGGCCCTTCCATACCGGGTGAGCAGCCGCTCGCGGTCGAACATCGCCGCCACCAGCCGGTACGCGGCGGCGTCGAGGCCCGCCAGGACCACGCCGGCCCCAATGGCCAGCCACACGCTCGGGGTCACCACCCGGTACGTGATCAGGGCGAGGAGCCCGAACATCGGCAGCACCGCCAGCGCCGACAGCTGCTGCGCCACCCGGACGTCGGTGGAACGAACGGAGAAGGCCAGCCCCACCCAGATGGAGAACAGGGCCAGCAGCGGATCGAGCAGCGCCACGGCCAGGACCTGGGCCGGCTGCCACACCAGATCCACCACCGCCGGCGTAGCCCTGACCCGCACGACCACCAGGAAGACGATGAAGAGCATGTAGGCCATGGACACGGACGGGATCGCCGCGGCCAGGGCCTTGCCCCACAGCAGCTCCTCGCGGCGAACCGGTGTGGTGAGCACCGGCTCCAGCGTCCCCTGCTCCCGCTCGCCGATGACCGCGTAGCCGGAGATCACCGTGGGCAGGATCAGGGGAACCACGAACATGGTCAAGGTGGCGCTGCCCACCGCGCCCCGCACCACGCCGGCCGGGGCCCCCGCCGCGATGGCGACCACGCTCAGGGTGGGCAGGACCAGGAACAGGATGGGAAGCAGGACCATGGAGGCGACCACGAACTTGTTGCGGCGATATTCGCGGAGCTCCTTACGGACAACGGCCAGGACCCGGGAGTTCATCGCCGGACCTCCACGTCCTCGTTGACCAGTTCCAGGTAGACGTCCTCCAACGAGTGCTCCACCTCCGCGAGACGAAGGATGTCGGCTCCTGCCTCCACCAGCCGGCGGGCCAGGTCGGGGGCCACGGCCGCGGGATCGGAGACGGAGACCACGTACGCGCCATCCTGCGCCTTCCACCCGGTGACCCCAGCGATCGGCTCGAAGATCGCGGCGGGCTCGGGCAGCGGATGGGCCGTCCGGACCTCGACGGCCGCGGAGAAGAGCTCGCGGCGGAGCTGGTCCGGGGACCCCAGCGAGCGCAGGGTCGTGTTCAGGATGGCCAGCCGGTCGCACAGGCGCTCGGCCTCCTCGAGGCGGTGCGTGGTCAGGAACACCGTCACCCCACGATCGCGCAGGCCCGCGATGAGGTCTCGAACCTCCCGGGTGGCCACCGGGTCGAGGCCGGTGGTCGGCTCGTCCAGGAACAGCACCTGCGGGTCGGACAGCAGGGTGCGGGCCAGGCTGACCCGCTGGCGAAGGCCCTTGGACAGGCTGCCTGCGGTGTCGTCCACCCGCGAGGCCAGGTCCACGGCCTCGAGCGAGGAGAGGATGCGTTCCCGCATCCGGGCCCGCGGCACCCCGTACAGCCCCCCGAAGTACTCCAGGTTGTCGCGCACCGTCAGGCGCAGATAGAGGCCCGGGTTCTCCGGCATGATGGCGATCCGGGCCCGGAGGTCCGCGCCGTGCTCCGGTGACACCGGGACCCCGGCGACCTCGGCCGTGCCGGAGGTCGGACGGATCAGGGTCCCCAGGACCCGGACCGTGGTGGTCTTCCCGGCCCCGTTCGGGCCGAGGAATCCGAACACCTCCCCGATCCCGACCTCGAAGGTGAGGTCCTCGAAGGCCAGGCGGTCTCCGAACCGTTTGGTCAGCGAACGGGCGACGATAGAAGGCCCGGGCACGGCCGCCGAGTCTATCGCCAGAGGGGGTAGTGTCTGGCCGTGACGTCGCGTGCTCGATGAACGCGAGGTGCTGGCGCTCGATCCCATGGCTGGCGACCCGGAGGTCGGGCGGTGGCTGTCGGCCATGGAGGACGCTCGCCGGGACACGGTGCGCGAGGTGGAGGGCCTGCCGGACGAGGCCGTGGACTGGCGGCCGGAGGGGGCCGAGAACACCATCGGCACGCTGCTGTACCACGTCGCCCTGGTAGAGGCCGACTGGCTGCTGACGGACATCCTGGGTTCGGATGGCGCCGGGCTGTGGCCCCACGACTGGCTCCCGTTCGAGGATCGGGATGCCGAGCACCGCCTCACGGCCGTCGAGGGCGAATCGCTCGAGCGGCACCTCGAACGCCTGGCCGCGGTTCGATCCCTCTTCCTCGGCCAGATGCGTTCCATGTCCGGCGAGGAGTTCCATCGGGTTCGGGCCCGGGACCGGTTCGACGTGGCCGCGGACGGGGTGGTCCACCACCTGCTGCAGCACGAGGCCGAGCACCGCGCGCAGATCGCCGCGCTCCGGGACGCCCGGGCTCGCGGCTGAGCGACGCGTTCGCCGTGCCCTTCGAGGTCATCCCGTCCATCGACCTGGTGGGGAGCCGGCTGGGGCGGATCCAGGAGGGCCGGCCGGTACGCGTGGACTCGTTCGGCGGCGATCCGGTGGCCGCGGCGAGGGCATTCGTGCAGGCCGGCGCGCGGTGGATCCACGTGGTGGACACCGACCTAGCGTTCACCGGCGACGCAGCCGGCCTCGGCGTGATCCGGGAGATCTCGGCGCTGCCGGTCCGCGTCCAGGCCAGCGGGGGGCTGCGAACGGAACAGGAGGTCGCCGCCGTGCTGGCGGCCGGGGCGTCGCGCGCGGTCCTGGGCTCCGCCGCCCTGGAGGACCTCGACCGTGTGGCCGATCTGATCGCCAGCCATGGCGAGCGGCTGGCCGTGGGGCTGGAGGTGGACGGCGACACCGTCCGTCCCCGGGGTCGCGCCACGGCCTGGTGGCCGCTCGCCGAGGTCCTGTCATGGCTGGCGGCGAGCTGGGCAGCCCGGGTCGTGGTGACGGCGGTGGCCCGGGTGGGCGAGCGGGCCGGACCGGACCTGGCCGCGATCCGGACGGTGGCCGGCGCCACCGGCCGGCCCCTGATTGCGGCGGGCGGCATCGCCACGCTGGAGGACGTGCGCGCCGTGGCCGCGGCCGCGCCCTCCGTGGAGGGCGCCATCGTCGGGTCGGCCCTGTACGAGGGAGGACTGGACCTGGCGGAGGCCCTGCGCTCGATGTCCACAGAGGAAGGCCCGTAGCGACGCCTGTCCCGGCTGCGTGTCCCGGCCGCATCCACGGCCGCGTTCACACCAATTCCACAAATCGTTCCAGGGAAGTTCTCCCGGTTCCCGTATGGTCGGAGGACCGATGGATGCGGGAGAAGACTCGATGCGAGCGAGGACAGCGGAGGAGAGCCCGGCTCGGGCCGCGGGGACGGCCGCCCGGGCCGTGGACCTGGTGAAGGTGTTCGGACAGGGCGAGGCGGCCGTGCGGGCCCTGGACGGCGTCGACGTGGAGTTCGCGGCGGGAAGGTTCACCGCGATCATGGGGCCGTCGGGCTCCGGCAAGTCCACGCTGCTGCACTGCATGGCCGGCCTGGACACGCCGACCTCCGGACACGTGTTCGTGGGCGACGTCGATCTCACCACGCTGCCGGAGAAGCGGCTGACCCAGCTCCGCCGGGACCGGGTGGGATTCGTGTTCCAGGCCTTCAACCTGGTTCCCACCCTGACGGCGTCCGAGAACATCACCCTGCCCATGGACATCGCCGGGCGGAAGCCCGACCGGGCGTGGGTCGACAAGGTCATCGGGATCGTCGGCCTCCAGGGCCGCCTGACCCACCGCCCTTCGGAGCTCTCCGGCGGTGAGCAGCAGCGGGTGGCGGCGGCCCGGGCCCTGGCCAGCCGGCCGGACATCGTGTTCGCCGACGAGCCCACCGGCAACCTCGACACGAAGGCCGGCGCCGAGCTGCTGGCGTTCCTGCGGCAGGCCGTCCGGGAGTTCGGCCAGACCATCGTCATGGTCACCCACGACCCCACAGCGGCCGGGTATTCCGACCGGGTGGTGTTCCTGCAGGACGGGCGGGTGCTGGACGAGCTCCAGGAGCCCTCGGCGGAACGCATCCTGGACCGGATGAAGGCCTTGGGGGGCGCGTAGCCATGTGGCGGGCCACCCTCAAGGGGATCCTGGCGCACAAGCTCCGGCTGGCCCTGACCGCCCTGGCCGTGGTGCTGGGCGTGGGGTTCGTGGCCGGCTCCTACGTGCTGACCGACACCATGGGCCACGCGTTCGACGGCCTGTTCGCGCAGATCGACACCGGCGTGGCCGTGGTGGTGGAGGGCGTGCCGAAGTTCACCGCCTCCGGGCCGGGCGGCGACGAGTCGGGGCAGGCCGAGCGCGTTCCCGCCTCCGTCCTGGACCGGATCCGGCAGGTGCCCGGGGTCCGCGTCGCGTCCGGCGACCTCAGCGGATACGCGCAGCTGGTGGACAAGCAGGGGAAGGCCATCACCACCGGCGGGGCCCCCACGCTGGGGGTGACCTGGGAGGACGACCCGACGCTGAACCCGCTCCGGTTGCGGGAAGGGTCGCCGCCGCGGGGGCCCGGCCAGATCGTGGTGGACGCGGCCACCGCGTCGAAGTACGGATTCCACGTCGGCGACCGGGTGAAGGTGCTGCTCCAGGGGCCGCCCATGGAGGCCACCATCACCGGCATCGCCGGGTTCGGGGAGTCCGACAGCCTGCTGGGGGCGACGCTAGTGGCGTTCGATCCGCAGACCGCGCAGCAGGCACTGCAGGGCAACGGCGCGTGGGACGACATCCGGGTGGCCGCGCAGCCGGGCGTGTCGGCGACCGACCTCCGCGACCGGATCCAGCACGTCCTGCCGAGCGGCTACGAGGCCAAGACCGGGTCGCAGGCCGCGCAGTCGTCGTCGGACGACATCAAGAAGAACCTGTCGTTCTTCAACATCGCGCTGCTGGTGTTCGCGGGGATATCCCTGTTCGTGGCGGCCTTCACCATCTTCAACACGTTCTCGATCCTGGTGGCCCAGCGGACCCGTGAGCTCGCGCTGCTGCGGGCCCTGGGGGCCAGCTCCCGGCAGGTCCGGCGGTCCGTGCTGGCCGAGGCGGTCATCGTGGGGGTGATCGCCTCCGCGGTGGGGCTGGGGTTCGGACTGGTCATCGCGCTGGGGCTGGAAGGGCTGCTGAAGGCGTTCGGGATCGGCCTGCCCACCACCACCCTCCAGGTGCTGCCGCGGACCATCGTCGTCGCGCTGGTCGTGGGCACGGTGACCACCGTGGTGGCGTCGGTCGTGCCGGCCTTCCGCGCGTCGCGCGTGTCGCCCATGGCCGCCCTGCGGGACCAGCAGACGGGTGCCGGCGGCTCGATCCGCCGGCGTGTCCTGGCCGGGGCGCTGGTGACGCTGGCCGGTGTGGGCGCCCTGATGCTGGGCCTGTTCGGGAGCACGTCGAACGGCGTGTCCCTGGTCGGGCTGGGCGCGGCGGGGGTGTTCCTGGGCGTGGCCATGCTGGGGCCGCTGGTGGCCCGGCCCATGGCCGCGGCCATCGGGTGGCCGGTCCGCCGCCGGATCTCGGGCAAGCTCGGCCGGGAAAACGCCATGCGAAACCCGCGTCGGACCGCGTCCACCGCCGCGGCGCTGATGATCGGGCTCGGGCTGATGGCGTTCGTCAGCATCTTCGCGGCTTCCATCAAGGCCTCCGCCGACCGGACCCTGCGGGAGACCCTGAAGGCCGACTACATCGTGAGCACCTCCCAGTTCGTGGGGTTCAGCCCGGCTGTGGCGGACGCCCTCCGCTCGAATCCCGCGTTCTCCGCGGTGGAGGAGTTCCGGCAGGGCTCGTTCGGGGTCAACGGCTCGGGCGAGTTCCTGACCGCCACGGACCCCTCGACCCTGACCCGGGTGGCCGACGTGAAGATGCTCTCGGGCAGCGTCGGCGCGCTGGGCGACGGCGGCGTCCTGGTCTCGAAGAAGACCGTGGACGCGCACGACTGGGCGGTCGGCGACGTGGTCCACGCCCAGTTCGCCCGGACCGGCCGCCAGGACCTGACGGTCGCGGGCGTGTACGACAACAACGACCTGCTGGGCGGGTACGTGGTCTCGCTGGGAACGTACGAGCGGGACTTCATCATGCAGCTGGACCAGGACGTGCTGGTCACGGTGGCGCCGGGTGTGAGTGGCGCCGGCGTCAAGCAGGCGGTGCAGCGCGTGGCCGGCCAGTTTCCCGGGGTGCGGATCCAGGACCAGGCCCAGTTCCGGCAGACCACCGAGAAGCAGGTCGACCAGCTGCTCGGCCTGATCGTGGCGCTGCTGGGCCTGGCCGTGGTGATCGCGCTGTTCGGCATCGTGAACACGCTGGCCCTGTCGGTGTTCGAGCGGACCCGCGAGATCGGGTTGCTCCGGGCGGTGGGGATGGCCCGGCGGCAGGTCCGGGCCATGATCCGGTGGGAGTCGGTCATCACCGCGGTGTTCGGGGCCGTCCTGGGGGTGGCCGTTGGGGTGTTCTTCGGGTGGGCCATGGTCCAGGCGCTGCACGACTCCGGGGTGACCGTGCTGTCCATCCCGGGCCGGCAACTGGTGCTGTTCATCGTGGTGGCCGCGTTCGGGGGCATGCTGGCGGCCGCGCTGCCCGCCCGTCGGGCCGCCAGGCTGAACGTGCTGGAGGCCATCTCCACGGAGTAGGGGGCGCCCGACCGGCCGGCCACTACACTGGCCCGACCGTGGGGTTCCTGACCGACGTTGCCGAACGGGTCCGCCGCGACCTCGAAGGCTCGCCGCTGGACGAGGCGTCGCTGCTGGCCCGGGCCTCGGCCCTGCCGCCGGCGCGCGACTTCCCCGCTGCATTGCGATCCGATCCGCCTGCGATCATCGCGGAGGTCAAGCGGGCGTCGCCCTCGGCGGGCGCCATCGCCGACGTGGATCCGGCCGCGACGGCTCGCGTGTACGAGGCCGGTGGCGCGGCGGCGGTCTCGGTGCTCACCGAGCCCCACCATTTCCACGGGTCGCTGTCCGACCTCCGAGCCGTCCGGCTGGCCTGCCGGCTTCCCGTGCTGCGGAAGGACTTCCTGGTCCATCCGGCCCAGGTGATCGAGTCACGGGCCGCCGGCGCCGACGCGGCGTTGCTGATCTCGGCGTGCCTTTCCCAGGCCGAGCTCGAGGCCATGCTGGCGACGGCGGCGGACGTGGGCGTCGCCGCCCTGGTGGAGGTGCATTCGGACCCCGATCTGGCGAAAGCCCTGGCCGCCGGGGCGCCCATCGTGGGGGTCAACGCCCGCGACCTGGAGACACTCGACGTGGACGAGGAAGGGGCCCTCGCGCTGGTGGCGCGGATCCCGCCGGAGCGGACGGTGGTGTTCGAGAGCGGGATCTCCCGGCCGGAACAGGTCCGGCGGGCGGTGGAGGCCGGCGCCTCGGCCGTGCTTGTGGGGGAGGCGCTGATGCGTGCGGCAGACCCGGCGGCGAAGGTCCGCGAGCTCCGGGGCGCGCCGGTTCCCGCCGGGAGCCCATGAGATGACCGGCCAGGCGATCGCGACCCTGCCGGACGAGCGGGGGCGGTTCGGCCGGTTCGGGGGCCGCTACGTGCCGGAGGTGCTGGTCCCGGCGCTGGACGAGCTGGCCGCGGCGTGGTCCGGCCTTCGTGACGACCCCGGTTTCCGGGGCGAGCTGGACGAACTCCTCAGGGACGCGGTGGGCCGGCCGACGCCGCTGACCTTCGCCGCGCGCCTGTCGGAGGAAACCGGCTACCGGATCTTCCTGAAGCGCGAGGACCTCGCCCACACCGGCGCGCACAAGATCAACAACACCGTGGGCCAGGTCCTGCTGGCCCGGCGGGTCGGCAAGCGACGGATCATCGCGGAGACGGGGGCCGGCCAGCACGGCGTGGCCACGGCCACCGCCTGCGCCATGTTCGGCCTTCCGTGCGTGGTGTACATGGGCGAGGAGGACACCCACCGGCAGGCCGTGAACGTGGACCGGATGCAGCTGCTGGGGGCGGAGGTGGTCCCCGTGACGTCGGGCTCCCGAACCCTGAAGGATGCCATCAACGAGGCCCTCCGGGACTGGGCGGCCACCGTCCGCGAGACGCACTACGTGGTGGGTTCGGTGGTTGGCCCCCATCCCTTCCCCGCTCTGGTCCGGGACTTCCAGCGGGTCATCGGGGACGAGGCCCGGCAGCAGTTCCGGGAGACAGTCGGCGGCCCGCCCGACGCCGTGGTGGCCTGCGTGGGCGGGGGCTCCAACGCCATCGGCATGTTCACGGCCTTCGTGGGTGGCGAGTCACGGCTGATCGGAGTGGAGGCCGGCGGGCGAGGGACGCGGTCCGGGGAGCACTGCGCGTCGCTGTCGGCGGGGCGGCCCGGCGTCCTGCACGGAGCGATGTCGTACCTGCTCCAGGACGAGGCCGGGCAGGTCGTTTCGACGCACTCCATCTCGGCCGGCCTGGACTACCCGGGGGTCGGGCCGGAGCACAGCTTCCTGAAGGAAGCCGGGCTGGCCGAGTACCACAGCGCCACCGATCAGGAGGCACTCGACGGGTTCGTGGCGCTGGCCCGCGGGGAGGGGATCCTGCCGGCCCTGGAGCCCGCCCACGCCATCGGATGGCTGCTTCGCCGGCCCCTGCCCGAGGGGTCGTCGGTGCTGGTCTGCCTGTCGGGACGAGGGGACAAGGACCTCGACACGGTCCGCCAGGCGCTGGGCGACCGATCCGCCGAGCTGCCCGCGAGTGGCTGACCTCGCGCTGGAAGCCGCGCTCCGGCGGCGCGTGGAGTCGGGCGGCCGGGCGTTCGTGCCCTACGTGACCGGTGGCCTGCCGGTGGTGACCCCGGGCCTGCTGCGCGACCTGCAAGCGGCCGGCGCGGACGCCGTCGAGGTCGGGATCCCCTTCTCGGACCCGGTCATCGACGGGCCGGTCATCCAGGAAGCGTCCCGCCTGGCGCTGGAGGCCGGGGCCACGCCCGAGCGCGTCCTGGACCTGGTGGCGGAGGCCGCCCTCGGCGTCCCCGTGGTGGCCATGACCTACCTGAACCCCGTCCTGGCCCTGGGGGTCGACCGGTTCCTGAGCCGGGCGGCGGATGCCGGACTGGGCGGCGTCATCGTCCCCGACCTGCCGGTCGACGAGGCGGGGGAGTGGCGAGCGGCGTGTGCGGCGCACGGAGTGGCGACGGTGTTCCTGGCCGCGCCGGGCACGGACGCCGAGCGGCTGCGGCTGGTGGCCGAAGCCTCGACCGGGTTCGTGTACTGCGTCTCGACCTATGGCGTGACCGGCGAACGAGCGGCGCTGTCCGACGAGGCCAGGGACCTCGTTGCATCGCTCCGCCCGCTCACCAACCGCCCGCTGCTGGTGGGTGTGGGCATCGGTTCCCCGGACCAGGCCGCCGGCGCCTGCCAGTTCGCCGACGGCGTGATCGTCGGCACCGCCCTTGTCCGCGTGCTGCTGGAAGGCGGCCCCGAGGCCTGCATACAGCTCGCCGCGGAGTTCCGCCAGGCGACGACCTGAGTGCCGGGAGAGGGATTCGAACCCTCACGCCCTTTCGGGCAGCGCCTTTTGAGGACGCCGAGTCTGCCGTTCCTCCATCCCGGCGACGAGGACAGGGTACCGCCGCAAACCGCGCCAGGACGGCCGCTCGAGGGCGGCAAGCCGATGCACCGCCCCGCCTCGTAGAACATTCATTGGGGACGGTGTGAGGGCTTGATTGGCCTGACCAGGCTTTCGCTCAGCCCCCTGGTTGTGATAGGAACCGCCGGACAGGAAGGCAAGGGGAAAGGAGGGGACGCTTTTGACCCGCAAGAACGTATTGCGGCTACTCGCTGTGGTGGTGGTGCTGCTGCTCGTGGGCACCGCCTGCAAGAAGAAGAGCACCACGACGCCCGCCGGGACCAGCGGGGCAACGGGGGCGACGACCGCTCCGGCCACCAAGATCGACGTAACGGTGTACGGACAGGGGGCCTGGACCGGCCCGTACAACTATCTGGTGATCCCATCGGAGCAGGGCGCACAGTTGCACTTCAAGGAGTGCAATGCGGACCCGTCGTTCCCGGCTACGGTCACCTTCAAGCCGGCCGACACCCAGGGCTCCGGCGACCAGGCTCCGCCGGTCGCGCAGACCGTGGTGTCCGACCCGAACACGGTGGCCGTGGTGGGCCCGGCGTTCTCGGGCGAGACCCGGGCCGTCGGTGACACCTACAACCAGGCCCAGATCCCGTTCATCACCCAGTCCGCAACCGCTGTGGACCTGGCCCAGAACGGGTGGGACTACTGGTACCGCACGGTCGGCAACGACGACGTGCAGGGCGGCAACGACGGCACGTTCGAGGCCAAGGTCATCAAGTCGAAGAAGCTGTTCATCTCGAACGACACGTCGGACTACGGGCAGCCGCTGTCGCTGACCGTGAAGAAGCTGGCCCAGCAGGGCGGCGTACAGATCGTCGGCACCGAGGGCATCGCCCCCACCGACGACTACTCGGCCTTCATCAGTGACGTGAAGGCGTCCGGGGCCGACTCGCTGTTCTACGGCGGCTACGACGCTGACTTCGCCAAGATCGTGAAGCAGGGCAAGGCCGCCGGCCTGAACATCAACTACATGTCGGGCGACGGCTCGGTGTCCTCCACGTTCCTGACCTCGGCGGGAAGCGCGGCCGAGGGCACGTACCTCAGCATCCCGGCCAACCTGGGCGGCGACTTCGTCCAGAAGTACGACCAGGAGTACGGGAGCAAGGCGTCCGTCGTCCCGGTGTACGCGGCTGAGGGCTACGACGTGGCCGGGCTGCTCTGCGCGGGCATCTCAGACGCGGTTTCCAAGGGGGCCACCGACCCGGCGTCCATCCGGGCCGGCATCAAGACCTACCTGGACAGCCTGACCCCGTCCAGCCCGTACGTGGGAGTGGCCAAGCCGATCGCGTTCGACCCGTCGACGCACGAGGTGGCCGCGGCGGACATCAACGCGCTCCTGTACTTCTACCAGGTCAAGGGCGGCAAGATGTCACCGCTGGGGGACGCAGCCACGGTCCTCGGGGACTAGCTCCACGCAGTTCAGGATCGAGAGGAAGGGCAGGCGGACCGTCTGCCCTTCCTCTATTCTTCGCCGAGACGACACCAGGGGGACCGGGTGGACTGCCTGACGAGCATCTACCACCAGTTCTGGGACCAGACCAGGAACGGTCTCACCCTGGGCGCGATCTACGCCATGATCGCCCTCGGCTACACCATGGTGTACGGGGTGCTCCAGCTCATCAACTTCGCGCACTCCGAGGTCTTTATGGTGTCCACCGTGGTCACCCTGTACGCCCTGCGGAACTGGTTCGGGATCCATCATCCCCTGGCCGGGATCCTCCTGCCGGTGGTCCTGATCGGCGCGCTCATCCCGGCCATGCTCGCCTCGGGCTTCACGGCGGTGACCCTGGAGCGGTTCGCGTACCGTCCCCTTCGAAAACGGGGAGCGCCGAGGCTGGCCTTCCTCATCAGCGCCATCGGCGCCTCCCTGACCATCCAGTACCTGTTCGTGCTGATGGACGGCCGTCACTACCTGCTGTTCTACAAGCTCCCCGCGCTGCTCGGGCCCAGCCCCCAGCCCCTCCCCCCGGTGATGGAGCCCAAGACGGCCTTCACCCTGTTCGGGACGCAGTTCCAGAACACCCAGCTGCTCGTGATCGGGGTCTCGATCGTGATGCTGTTCGTCCTGGATCGGTTCGTCAGCACGACCCGGCTGGGGCGCGGTATCCGGGCGGTGGCCCAGGACGTGGAGACAGCCTCGCTGATGGGGGTGAACATCGACCGGGTCATCGTGACCACGTTCTTCGTGGGCGGCCTGATGGCAGGCGCCGCCGGGCTGCTGTACGTCGCGATCTTCCCGGCCGTCCCCGCGTTTTGGTTCATCGGCTTCACCCCGGGCATCAAGGCGTTCACGGCCGCGGTCCTGGGCGGGATCGGGAACATCAGAGGGGCCATGCTGGGGGGCTTCGTGCTGGGCATGGTGGAGGCCTACTCGGTCCCGTGCTTCGGGGCCCAGTGGACCGACGTCGTCTCGTTCGTGGTGTTGGTCCTGGTGCTGATGCTCCGGCCCACCGGGATCCTGGGAGAGCAGGTGAGGGCCTGACATGGCGTCCGGGCCTCCCACCACGCCGCGGGGTGACCCGGGCCGGCGCGCGCCCGCCCCCCGCCGAAGCGCATGGAAGGACCGGGGCGCCCGGGCCGGCGAGTTCACCACGGCGGCCCGCCAGAAGGTGGCCGGGGCGACCCGCGAGGTCCTGTCACCGGTGGGGAGACGCGTGGCCGCCTTCCGCCAGTGGGCGCAACAGAACAGCAGGTGGTTCTACCCGCTTGTCGGCGCCGTGGGAGTGGGCATGGCGGCAGTCCTTCCGTTCCTGACGACGTGGTTCTCGATCCCGGACTGGCTCCAGCGGGCCACCTCGGGTGCGGCCCTGGCCAGGGTGGGCCTGTTCGCGCTGTTCGCCCTTGGACTCAACGTCGTGGTGGGCTTCGCCGGCCTACTGGATCTCGGCTACGTGGCGTTCTGGGCCATCGGGTCCTACACAGCTGGCTTGCTCACTGGGGCGGGAACGTTCTCCAAGGGCTTGAATGCCAGCCCGCCGACGGTGACCTTCCTGGACAAGCCCCAGTGGCAGGCCTGGATGTGGCTCATCATCCTGGCCGCCCTCCTGGTGGCGGTGTTCGCCGGCGTTCTGCTGGGATCTCCTACCCTCCGACTGCGGGGCGACTATCTCGCCATCGTCACGCTGGGGTTCGGCGAGATCGTCCGGATCAGCGCCAACAACCTCGACTCCATCACCGTGGGGCCCCGGGGCATCGCCTCCATCCCGCATCCAGCGATCCACGTGGGGGGCGTCAACCTGGTGTGGGGGACGTTCATCGATAACAAGTTCTACTGGCTGTTCTTATCGTTCGTCGTCATCTGGATCGTGGCCATCCGGATGCTGGACCGTTCCCGCATCGGACGGGCCTGGGTGGCCATCCGCGAGGACGAGGTGGCTGCCGCCGCCATGGGCGTTCCGGTGGTGCGGATGAAGCTCGCGGCGTTCGCCATCGGGGCGTGCACGGCCGGGGTCGGTGGGGTCGTCTACGCGGAGCAGGTGAACTTCATCAACCCACCGACGTTCGCCCTGATCCAGTCCATCCTCATCCTGAGCATGGTGGTGATCGGGGGCATGGGCTCGATCCCGGGGGCCATCCTGGGCGCGGCGCTGGTGACCCTGCTCCCCGAGATCTTCCGGGGCCTGGCCGACTACCGGTTCTTCTTGTTCGGACTGGCGCTGATCGTCGTGATGATCTTCCGGCCCCAAGGGCTGCTCCCCTCCAAGCGCCGGAAGCTCGAGCTGAGCGGCGGGGTCCGTGACGTGGGCCTCTTCGATGTGGGCCACGACGAGGCGACCATCTGATGGCAGCCGTGCTGGAGGCCGAGGGGGTGGACAAATACTTCGGTGGGCTGGCCGCCCTGAAGCATCTCGACATCCGCGTGGACGAGGGAGAGATCGTTAGCCTGATCGGTCCGAACGGGGCCGGGAAGACGACGTTCTTCAACCTGGCCACCGGCATCTCCCCGCCCTCGGCCGGGACCATCAAGTTCCAGGGGGAGGACCTCCTCCAGGCTCGCTTCCTCGGCCTGGTCAACAGGAAGGTCCGGCCGTTCGAGATCAACCGGCGGGGCGTGGGGCGGACATTCCAGAACATCCGCCTGTTCCAGAACATGACAGCCCTGGAGAACGTGATCGTGGGAGCAGATGCACACCACAGGCAGAACGTCCTGGACGCCGTGTTCCGGACGCCCCGGCAGCGCCGGGAGGACCGGGAGGGGCAGGCGATTGCGGAGCGGTGGCTGGAGTTCGCCGGCATCCACAAGTACGCGAACGAGCTGGCGGGCAACCTCTCCTACGGGGACCAGCGGCGGGTGGAGATCGCCCGGGCCCTGGCCACGCAGCCGAAGCTCCTGCTGCTGGACGAGCCGGCGGCCGGCATGAACCCCGCCGAGAAGGCATCGCTGATGGGGCTGATCAAGCGGGTGCTCGAACAGGGGATCACCGTGCTGCTCATCGAGCACGACATGAAGGTGGTCATGGGGATCTCGCACCGGGTGGTGGTGCTGGACTTCGGCGAGAAGATCGCCGAGGGAAAGCCCGAGGAGGTCCAGCGCAATCCCCGGGTCATCGAGGCGTACCTCGGGCGGCAGTCCACGGATGGCGAGAGCGCTGACGATGGCTGAGCCACTCCTCGAGCTGGAGGAGATCGTGGTCCGCTACGGCGGGATCCAGGCCGTGCGGGGCATCTCGATCCGGGTCGACGAGGGCGAGATGGTGACCCTGATCGGTGGCAACGGGGCCGGGAAGACCACCACACTGAAGGCCATCTCGGGCGTGAAGCGGACCTCGGGAGGTTCCATCCTGTTCGAGGGAACCCGCATCGACCAGCTCCCGGCCCACCGGATCGTGGAGTTGGGCATCTGCCAGGCCCCCGAGGGCCGCAAGATCTTCCCCCGCATGTCGGTGCGGGAGAACCTGGAGATGGGGGCCTACGCCAGGCGCAGCGCAAAGGAGATGCGGGACGACTTCGACCGGGTCTTCGCGCTGTTCCCGGTGCTGAAGGAGCGGGAGAAGCAGCCCGGCGGCACGTTGTCCGGCGGCCAGCAGCAGATGCTGGCCATCGGGCGGGCCCTGATGGCCCGCCCCCGCCTGGTCATGCTGGACGAGCCATCCATGGGCCTCGCCCCGGTGCTGGTGGAGCGCATCTTCGAGCTGCTGAAGGAGATCCACGCGCAGGGCACCACCATCCTGCTGGTGGAGCAGAATGCCCATATGGCGTTGAATATCGCCGACCGAGGTTACGTCCTCGAGAGCGGCCAGATCGTCCTGGAGGACTCGGCCAAGAGCCTCCTGGGCAATGACCAGGTCCGGAAGGCGTACCTGGGGGAGGAATGACGGAGCGGTCCGGTCCCGTTGACGGCCCGCGGAGGAGGGAAGGGATGCACAGGCGAAGGCGGTTCATCGGGACGGTGGCGGTCGTGGCGCTCTTCGCCCTGGTCGCCTCGGCGTGCGCCAAGAAGAGCACGACCACATCGGTGGGCGGCACCGGGACCGGCCCGTCCGGGGCCACCGGTTCGCCGACCGGCGCGACCGGAACGCCCATCCCGCAGTTCACCACGATCAAGTCCGGGGAGCTTTCGGTCGGGTCCTGCCTCGACTACAAGCCTTTCGAGTTCACCGACCCCAACACGGGGGACATCACCGGGTTCGACATCGACATGATCGATGCGATCGCCAACCGTCTGAACCTGAAGGTCACGTGGGTGAAGTCGAACTTCAACACGATCTTCACCGCCCTCGCCGCCAACAAGTTCGACGCCGTGGCCGCAGCCTCCACCATCACGGCCGCACGGCAGCAGGTGATCAACTTCACCATCCCCTACTTCCCCGGCGGGCAGTCGCTCACGGTCAACACAACCAAGACCCCGGACATCACGTCCACGAACGACCTCAAGAAGGGGGACGTGGTGGGCGTGCAGCGTGGGACCACCGGCGCCGACTACGCGCAGAAGAACCTGGCCCCGAAGGGCGTCCAGATCAAGACCTACGTGAACGCGCCCGACGCGTTCACCGACCTGGAGGCCGGGAGCATCGTGGGCGTCCTCAACGACGAGGGGTCGTCCCTGTTCGAGGCGGCCAGCCGTCCCGGCCTCAAGGTGGTCGAGCCCATCGACACCGGGGAGTTCTACGGATTCGCCGTCAGCAAGGACAACGCCGGACTCCTGGCAGCCATGAACGTGGCACTGCAGGGCATCTACTCCGACGGCACCTATGCGTCGATCTTCTCGAAGTGGTTCCCGGGGCAACCGGTCCCGGACCCGACGACGTTCGGGTCGTAGCCCGGAGGAGGAGCGTCTCGCGGGTGGGCCCGCGCTCCGTGGAGCGCGGGCCCAATCCGTTTCCGGTTCCGGGAGCGTCCCTGGAAGGAGGAGGCCATGGCGATAGCGACGGCGGAACCGAAGGCACCGGAACCTGCGGTGCCGCCCGACGTGCGAGGTCCCACGGCACCGCTCCCCCTGGCCACGCTGGTGGCCGGGATCGTCGCGCTGGCCCTGGTGGTCGTTGGCACGATCGGCGTGGAGCTCTACGCGAACATCAAGGGGGGACCGCTGACCCCCGCATGCCGCGCCGCGGGCCTCGAGCACTTCGTGCCGTCCTCGAACCCGGCCCTCCCGGGCAAGGGAATCGAGGGCGCGGAGGGGATCTGCCACATCGTCTCTTCGGCGCGGTCAACCACGGAGACCGCGCTCCTCGTCCTAGCCATCGCCCTCGGCATCGGCGCCATCGTGGTGGGGTTCTCGATATTCCGCCGCATGGACACGCGGCGCAGGCGCAGCCATGCCCTGACCGGGGCCATCCTGGGGATCCAGGCGGTGGTGCTGGCCGCGGTCGTGCTGTGGTTCCGATCGGGCCACGGCATGCTCACGTTCGTCAAGAACGAGCTCAACTTCAGCCTGGTCCACGGGGTGTGGGTCCGGGCGTTCCTGATCGGAGCCAAGAACACCCTGCTGCTGGCTTTGGGGGGTGAGGTCGGCGGGGTGGTGATCGGCCTGTTCCTGGCGATGCTCACCCTGTCAGACAAGGGGGCAGTGCGGGCGCCGGCTCGCGTGTACGTGAACTTCTTCCGGGGCACCCCCCTGATCTGGCAGCTGGCCTTCTTCTACTTCGCCTTCAGCCTGGGGCTCGGCGTCAACGTCGGCTCGTACAAGGTAGCCCTGCTCGTGTTCAGCCTGAACACCGGGGCCTATGCGAGCGAGGTGTTCCGGGCCGGCATCCAGTCCATCGAGCGAGGGCAGCTGGAGGCCGCCCGGGGGCTGGGCATGGGCTACCTCCAGTCGATGCGCTACGTCATCGTGCCCCAGGCGGTGCGGCGGGTCATCCCGCCCCTGATGAACGAGTTCGTGATCCTGATCAAGGACACCGCGCTCGTGGTCATCCTGGGGCTGCTCCCCCAGCAGCGGGAGCTGTTCTCGGTGGCTCAGGACGGCTATGCGTCGCTCACCAACGGCACGTTCTTCGTCGCGGCCGCGGTCGGGTACCTGGTGGTGACGCTTCCCCTGATCCGGCTGGTCACGGCGGTGGAGCGTCGACTGCGCAGCGGCCTGGTGGGGATCGCCGGCGGCTTCGGGACGGGGTGATCGAGATGGGGACGAGCTTGGGTCAACAGGCACCGGGAGGCCATAATGCCGGCACCATGCCCGACGACGGCGCGCTGGTCCGCCTGGAGAACATCCACAAGTGGTTCGGCACGAACCACGTTCTGAAGGGGATCGACCTCACCCTGCGCCCGGGCGAGGTCCAGGTGATCATCGGACCCTCCGGGTCCGGGAAGTCCACGCTGCTTCGGTGCGTGAACATGCTGGAGATCCCCACCGAGGGCTCGGTGTGGTTCCAGGGGAAGGAGATCACCGACATCCGGACGAACCTGGACGAAGTCCGCACCCACATGGGGATCGTGTTCCAGGCGTTCAACCTGTTCCCCCACAAGACGGCCTGCCAGAACATCACCATCGCCCTGGAGAAGGTCCTGGACGTCCCCAAGGAGGAGGCGCGCCAGCGGGCAGTGGAACAGCTCGGCCACGTGGGACTGGCGCACAGGGCGGACGCCTACCCGGGAATGCTTTCGGGAGGGCAGCAGCAACGGGTGGCCATCGCCCGGGCCCTGGCCATGCGACCCAAGCTGATGCTGTTCGACGAGGTGACATCGGCCCTGGACCCGGAGCTGGTGGGCGAGGTGCTGGCGGTCATGCGGGGGCTGGCCGAGGAGGGCATGACCATGATGGTGGTCACCCACGAGATGGGCTTTGCCCGCGAGGTGGGGACCCGCATGATCGTGATGGAGGACGGCCAGATCGTGGAGCAGGGGAACCCACGCGAGATCTTCGCCAACCCGCAGAACGAGCGGACCAAGAAGTTCCTGGCGGCGGTGCTGTAGCGAGAGGCTCTACTTCGTCACCACGAACAGGCCGGTCATGCGGGCCCAGGCGTGGTACGTGCAGATCACGTGGTAGACGCCCGGCTTCAGATGCGCGCCCAGCCGGCTCCAGTCGAGCTGATGGCCGGGGGCGATGTCCACGCTGATGTCCGTCCCGACCACGGTGAAGTTGTGGAGGTTGCTGCCCTCGTTGATCACGATGAACGGGCGGTGCTCCGAGATCCGGGTCCGGTCCACCGGGTGGATGTCGTGGAAGTGGTTGTCCACGGCCACCACCACGAACGGGCCGGTGCTGGGCTCCGGGTTGTAGATGACGCGGTCGCCGTTGGCGTTCGACTGGCCCGAGTACCGAGTCGCGTCGTGCGAGCAGGACACCGCGAGGACGAGGGCGGCGGCGAGGGGAACGAACCGGCGGGGGAGCCTGCGCATCGGCTGGTCAGGATAGCGGTGAGTCCGCGAATTCGACAGTCCACGGCTGCCTGAGGACGCGGCGGGAGCGCCGCCGGAGCAAAGAAGACGGACCGAGGCACCTTTGGAGCCGCTTCACGCCTTCCCCATACGCGAAGCGTTGTCTACTCGGTGCCTCGGTCCGTCAAAGGGTGGTCCCAAGCAACCCGGAGTCGGAAGCCGGGGGGCTCCGAAAAGGCCTGAGGCCGGTCTCCTCGGGGCTTGCGCCCTCCGGGGTCTGGCCCCGACTTCCCAGGGGCCCTTCCGGGCTCTCGATCCCTACGGCCGCTTGGGACCGGAGCGAAAGATAGCCAGGCACCCCCACCGTGTCAACCGCAGCGAAAGGCCTACGCCGCAATGGTTTCGGTGAAGACCCGCAGGTAAAGGCCACCGCACCAACGGAGCAAGAAAGAGAGACATTTTCGCTGCGGCCGCCCCGGACGGTCCCCCGCCGGGAGCGGTCAGGGGGTCGGGCCGGGATCCGGCGATGGCTCCCGGATGGCCAGGGTCAGCCGCGACACCGCGACCAGGCGGCCCTCGTCGTCCTCCACTCGCATGTCCCACACGGCGGTGCTTCGACCCACGTGCAGGGGCACCCCGGTGGCGGTGACGTGTCCTTCCCGGACCGAGCGGAGATGGTTCACCGTCAGCGCGATGCCGACGGTGATCCGGTCGAGCCCCGAAATGAAGGCGGTGCCGAACGACGCCACCGTCTCGCACAGCGCGGCCGTGGCGCCACCATGGAGCACCCCGTAGGGCTGCGTGTTCCCGGCCACCGGGATGCGGGCCACGATGCGGTCCCGGCCCACCTCCAGCCACTCCATCTCCAGCTTGTCCATGAGCTGGTTCGGGGCTTCGCGGACGAAGCGAAGGGCGTCCTCGGGTGTGACGCCGTCCAGGTCAGACCCCCGCCGCCACGACCACCAGCTCGGTGGCCAGGCCCACCAGGAACCCGGCAAGCACGCCCCACAGGGTGACTTCCCAGGACATGCGACGCCCGGCGTTGAACAGCTCGCCCACCACGTACAGGATCGCGCCAGCGGCCAGGGCCAGGAACGCCACGAACACGTAGGTTGAGTTGATGGAGGTGCCCACCAGCGTTCCCAGGAACGTCGGCCCGCCTCCGACGATGCCCGCGACGACGAGCCAGCCCCACGTGGCTCGCACGTCCGCCGCGGCCAGGGGCCCCACGATGCCGAACCCCTCCGTCGCGTTGTGCAGGCCGAACCCGATCACCAGCAGCACGGCCAGGGACACCTCGCCGGTGTGGGCAGCCTGCCCGATGGCCAGCCCCTCCGAGAAGTTGTGCAGGCCGATGCCGGTGGCGATGGACATCCCCACCCGGAGCGCCTCCCGGGTGCGGTCGGGGGCCTCCGCCACGGCCATGGCCCCCGGCCCCAGGCTGGCCGGGACGGACCGGCGCCGCCACAGGCGGCTCACGTACAACAGCCCGAGCAGGCCGATCCCGAGGCCCACGGCGAATGTCAGGCCGACGCCGGTCAGCCTCCCCCAGGCATGGGCAGTGACGGCCTCATCGAGCGGTTCCGTGGCATTGGCCAGGATGTCGAAGAACAGGAACACGAGGATCCCCGCCGACACGCCGGACAGGAAGGTCTTCGTGGTCCGGCTCTGCATGCGGACCCGGCCCATGGGCAGGCCCAGGAAGATGGTGAAGCCCGCGATCGCCCCCAGCAGGACCGTCTGGCCAGTGCTCATCGTGACTGCATCTCTCCGGTGCGGCCGTGTTGTCAGGTATGCCTAACAACTGTTCGTAGGGTACGCGGCAGCGCTGGAATCTTACCCATTCGGTGGAAATCGGAGCAACGAATCAGCTGTTCGTGAGATGCCTACCTCTTGCTTCGGCCGCCTTGACCCAAAGGTAGACTTCGCGGAAGCAACCGGACGCCGCGGAGGAACTTCGGGAAGGAAAAGCAGCGTATGACCTGGCTGTATCTGGGCATCGGGCTGGTCGCTCTGGCCGCGATGGCTTGGTGGGTTCTCCGTTCGTTCCACCGTTGGGGTCCGACCGACAGCGAACGCCACTCCTTCTTCTGGGGTCGCCGCGGTGGCGGCGACATGTAGGCCTGACCCGCAGTCGAATCGCCCTCTAGGTCGAACCCGACTCCTGGCCGGGAATCCGTCGATCGCCGAGAGGGGCCACCCACAGGTTGTCCGCCAGGTGCGCCCCCACCGCCACCGCCTCGCCGTCCACCTCCAGCCCCATGGTGCCGTCCGGTCCCTTGCGCCGGACGTCGATCCGGGCCCCCGGCATCAGCCCGCTGTCCTCGAAGAACCGCATCACGTCGAGGTCCAGCTCGAGGTCCTCCGTCAGGCGGCGCAGGACGACCTGCTCGCCGGGCTCGACCCGATTCAGGGGGACCAGCCCGGCCAGGTCGACCGCGTTGGCCGACCCCGGGATCGGGTTGCCGTGGGGACAGGCGCCCGGGTCCCCCAGGATCTCCACCATCCGGGCCTCCACCTCGTCGGAGATGGCCCGCTCCCACCTTCCGGCCTCCTCGTGGGCCCGGTGCCAGGGCAGTCCGATGATGCGGATCAGGAAGTGCTCGGCGATGCGGTGCCGCCGGACCTGGGCCACGGCCAGTCGCTCGCCGTTCTCCGTGAACGCCAGCCGGCGGTCCTCGCTCCGGACCAGGCCGTCGCGGAGCAGCCGCTTCACGGCCTCCGACACCGAGGCCCGGCTGACCCCCATCCACTCGGCCAGGCGGGCCTGGACCGTGGGGATCCCCTCCTCGTCCATCTCGTAGAGGGCCTCCAGGTACTCGGTGGTCGACCTGGCCGGAGGGGCGGTCATGGGCCGAGACTACAATGCCGGGCGGTGGCAACCGAGACCGAAACCGCCCCCCAACCGGCCCCCGAGCGGCGGCCCCGACTCTTCATCCTGGACGGGCACAGCCTGTCCTATCGGGCCTTCTTCGCGCTGCCCGACACGCTGGCCACGAGCACCGGCCAGGTCACCAACGCGGTGTACGGGTTCACGTCGATGCTGATCAAGCTCCTGGCCGAGGAGAAGCCGGACCGGATCGCCGTGGCGTTCGACCTGGGGACGCCGAAGGCCCGGCTGGAACGCTACGCCGAGTACAAGGCGGGCCGACGGGAGACCCCCGACGAGTTCCGCCAGCAGTTGGGCCTGATCCTGGAAGTGGTCGAGACCCTGCAGATCCCGCTGGTCAGCCACCCGGAGCAGGAGGCCGACGACCTCATCGCCACGCTGGCCATCCGGGCGGTGGAGCAGGGTATGGAAGCCGTCATCGTCACCGCGGACCGCGACTTCTTCCAGGTGGTCCGTCCGGGCATCAGCGTGATGTTCAACCGCAGGGGCATCTCGGACATCGTGCGCTACGACGTCCAGGCGGTGACGGAGCGGTTCGGCCTCCCGCCCGAGAAGTACCTGGACTACGTGGCGCTGAAGGGCGACACCTCGGACAACATCCCCGGCGTCCAGGGCGTGGGGGAGAAGACGGCGTCCTCGCTGGTCCAGCAGTACGGCTCGGTGGAGGAGCTGCTGAAGCACACCGGGGAGCTGAAGCCGCGGGTCCGAGCCGGCATCGAGGCAGCGGGGGACCAGCTGCTGCTGAACAAGGACATCGCCAGGCTGGACACCGACATCGAGCTCGACATCGACCCCGCGGAGTGCGAGATGGGGGAGTGGGACGAGGACGCCGTGCGGCGGCTGTTCACCTCGCTCGAGTTCCGGACCTTGCTGGAACGGCTGGACGACGTGCGCAAGGGCGCCGCCGCGGAGGCGTTCGACACCGAGCTGGAGCTCTCCGAGGGGTCCGGTGCGACGCTGGCCAGGCTGGCCGGGGCCGGGCCGGTGGCGGTACGGGTGCACGCGGAGGCCGAGGGGCTGGTCGGGGTGGCCGCCTCCACCGGGGAGGGCCGGGCCGTGTACACGGCCTTCCCGTCGCCCCAGGCCGACGCGCTGCTGGCCGACCCTGGCCTGCCGAAGTGGGTACACGACGCCAAGGAGCTCCGGTCCTCAGCCGTCCGCTCGGGCCGCGAGGTCGGCGGCGTCGCGTTCGACACCCTCCTGGCCGGCTACCTCCTGGATCCCGCCGAGGCCACCTACGAGCTGGACGCGCTGTGCCGCACGTACCTGGGCGCGGACGTCCTGGCCGGGGTGGAGGAAGAGGAAGGGGGGCAGCTGTTCGGGACGCCGTGGCGGCCGGTGGCCGCCGAGGCGGCGGCGGTGGCCCTGCTGGCCCCGGTCATGGAGAAGCGGATCGACCGGGCCGGGCTCCACTACCTCCTGGAGGAGGTCGAGCTGCCCCTGGCGGCCGTCCTGGCCCGGATGCAGGCCCGCGGGGTGGCCCTGGACGTCCCGTACCTGGAGGACATGTCGGCCAACGTCACCGGCCGGATGGCCGCGTTGCAGATCGAGATCTACCGGCACGCCGGGCGGGAGTTCAACCTGAACTCGCCGCCGCAGCTCCGGGAGATCCTGTACGGGGAGATGGGGCTGTCACCCGGGAAGAAGACCCCGAAGGGGCAGCTCTCCACCGACGCCAGCGTGCTGGAGAAGCTCCGCGACCAGCACCCCATCGTGGACGCGTTGCTCCAGTGGCGGGAGCTGGACAAGCTGAACTCGACCTACCTGGTGGCGCTGCCCCGGCTGGTGAACCCGGCCACCGGGCGGGTCCACACCACGTTCAACCAGGCGGTGGCGGCGACGGGCCGGCTGTCCTCGACCAACCCGAACCTGCAGAACATCCCGGTTCGGGGCGAGGAGGGCCGGCGCATCCGCCGGGCCTTCGTCCCGGGCTCGGCCGGCCAGGTGCTGATGTGCGCCGACTACTCGCAGATCGAGCTACGCATCCTGGCTCACCTCTCGGGCGACGAGGGCCTGGCGGAGGCGTTCGCGTCGGGGGCGGACATCCACACGGCCACGTCGGCCCGGGTGTTCGGGCTGCCGGAGGACCAGGTCGACCCGTCGATCCGGAGCCGGGCCAAGATGATCAACTACGGCCTGGCCTACGGCATGAACGCGTTCGGGTTGGCCTCGCGGCTGGGCATCGCCCCGGACGAGGCGCAGGAGTTCATCGACGCGTACTTCGCCCGGTTCCCCAAGATCCGGGAGTTCCTGGACCGCCAGGTCAACCGGGCGGCCGCGGAGGGCTTCACCGAGACCCTGCTGGGACGGCGCCGGTACATCCCCGAGCTGCAGGCGGCGAAACCTCGGGTCCGCGACCTGGGGCGGCGGATGGCCCTGAACGCCCCGATCCAGGGCGGGGCCAGCGACGTGTTCAAGCTGGCCATGATCCGCATGGACCGCACGCTGGACGAGTCCGGCCTGGACTGCCACATGCTGCTGACCGTCCACGACGAGCTGGTGTTCGAGGTGGCCGAGGACGAGGTGGAGCAGGCGGCCAAGCTGGTCAAGAGCGAGATGGAGGCGGCCTACGAGCTGAAGGTTCCGCTCCGCGCGGACATCGGCTGGGGCCCCAACTGGGTCGAAGCCGCCCCCGCCGGCCACTGACCCGTTCACACGTCGAAGCGAACCGCCCTCCTCCCGCATCTGTACTGCGGTAGACGAGGAGCGGGATGACATGGCGACCGGGACGGCCCAGGTGACCGAGACCCGCGGAACGGCACCGCTGGAGGATCTTTACCTCCGCCACGTGGGGAGGGCCGAATCGCTGGCACGACTGCTGACCGGCGATCCCCACCTGGCCCAGGACATCGCCCACGAGGCGTTCGTCCGGGTGACCGGCCGATTCGGGCATCTGAGGAACCCGGCAGCCTTCGAGTCCTATCTGCGCCGCACTGTGGTGAACCTGTGCAGGGCGCACTTCCGTCGGCTGGGGGTGGAGCGGGCCTATCTCCGCCGGGAGGGACCACGGCTGGCCCGCGCTGAGGCCACCGACGCCGACGTCGGCGAACGGGACGAGCTGTGGGCGGCGATCCAGGCGCTTCCCTACCGGCAGCGGGCCGCGATCATCCTCCGGTTCTACGAGGACATGAACGAGGAGCAGGCCGGGAAGGCGCTCCGGTGCTCAAGTCGCGCGGTGAACGCACTGGTCTCGCGGGCTATGGACCACCTCAGACAGACGGTGAGGAGGGACGAACGGTGAACGACCTCGAGGACCGGGTCCGCCAGGAACTGCGCTGGCACGCCGGGAGCGAGCCCTTCCGGCCAATGCCGACCGGGACTCCCCGCCGGGTCCACCGCCGTCAGGCCCGCGCGGTCGTTGCCGCTGCCCTCACCGTCTTGGTGGTCGTAGCCGCTGGCGTCTCGCTAGCCCGTGTGATCCCCGGTGGTGGAGAGACGGAGCCCGCCGGGACCGGCACCCCGTCGGCGAATGGGTACGTCGCGCCATCCCCTTCATTCGGGCCCTGGCCGGTCGTCACGTTCGGCGGGGACTTCACGCCGTACCTGGGACCCGACAACGGCACGCACAGAACGGTGATCGCCTACGGCAGGGTGGACGGGATTCCCTGGAGCGAGGTCGCCTACCGGGGGGAGGGCCTCGCCAGTCGGTGCCTCGGCCTCTCCGTGAGGAAGGACGGCGGCACTTTCTGTCCCGACACGGTGCCGCCGACGCCTCCCGGCATCGATCTCGACAGCCTCGGTGCCGGCGCCTCCGGCCCCATCGGGTACTGGGGAGTGGTCGCGCCGACTGTGGCCAGCCTGGAGGTCCGGCTCGATGACGGTGAGTCCCGACCCATCCGGATCCTTCCGGGTCCGGCGGGAGCCGGAAACCGCTACTTCGTGCTGTTCCCGCCACCCCGGGCCCCCGGAACCGTCGTGGCGATGGACGCCGATGGAAACGTGATCGGGCACCTGCCTCTGTGCTCGTGGGACGCCGCACAGCCGACGTTCAGTCATCCGTGTTCGATCTGAGCCGATTGACGCTCGGTTCGGCGCGCAACTACCATTCCGGCTGGCCGCAAGGCTTCTCTCCGCGCGGCGCACCCCTTCTTCATCCGGGTGCACCCGTGTGAGATGAGACCTTCGGCTCCGGAAAGGAGTTGGTCGAGATCGAGACATCGCAGGGCCCGGCCGCGGCGGCCACCCAGACCGCGCAGGCCGTGCAGGACGACCTGACGCCGGAGGAGCTCCGGCAGGCGGTCGAGGACAGCCTCATCTCCTTCAAGGAAGGCGACATCCTCGCCGGCACCGTAGTGAAGGTGGACCGCGACGAGGTGCTCGTCGACATCGGCTACAAGTCCGAGGGCGTCGTTCCCTCCAAGGAGCTGTCCATCCGCCACGACGTCGATCCCTCGCAGGTGGTCAGCATCGGCGATCCCATCGAGGCGCTGGTCCTCCAGAAGGAGGACAAGGAGGGCCGTCTGATCCTGTCCAAGAAGCGGGCCCAGTACGAGCGGGCCTGGGGGCGGATCGAGGAGATCATGACCGGCGGCGGGACCATCAAGGGACCGGTCATCGAGGTCGTGAAGGGCGGGCTGATCCTGGACATCGGCCTGCGTGGGTTCCTGCCGGCGTCGCTGGTGGACCTCCGGCGGGTCCGCGACCTCCACCCCTTCGTGGGGACGGAGCTGGAGTGCAAGATCATCGAGCTGGACCGCAACCGCAACAACGTCGTGCTGTCCCGCCGCGCGTTCCTGGAGGAATCGCAGAGCGAAGGCCGAAAGAAGTTCCTGGAGTCGCTCCGCAAGGGCGAGCGGCGCAAGGGGACCGTCTCCTCCATCGTCAACTTCGGCGCGTTCGTGGACCTGGGCGGCGTGGACGGCCTGGTCCACGTGTCCGAGCTGTCCTGGAAGCACGTCGACCACCCCTCCGAGGTCGTGAACGTGGGGCAGGAGGTGGAGGTCGAGGTCCTGGACGTGGACCTGGAGCGCGAGCGCGTGTCGCTCTCCCTGAAGGCCACCCAGGAGGACCCCTGGAAGGAGTTCGAGCGCAAGTACCGGGCCGGCGAGGTCATCTCCGGCCAGGTCACCAAGCTCGTGCCGTTCGGGGCGTTCGTCCGCGTGGCCCAGGGCATTGAGGGCCTGGTGCACATCTCCGAGCTGTCGAACACGCACGTCGAGTCGCCGGAGCAGGTCGTGCAGGTCGGCGACCAGGTCTCCGTGAAGGTCATCGACGTGGACGTGTCCCGCCGGCGCATCTCGCTGTCCATGCGGCAGGTGGGCGACGTCGCGCCCGCTGAGGTGGAGATCGAGGCCGAGCCGTCCGAGGAGCTGGCCGAGGAAGTCGTGCCCGAGCTGGCGGAAGAGACCCGCGAGGTGCTCGCCGACGCCGAGGCCCGGGGCGACGAGGGCAGCCAGGAGGCGCTGGAGGCGGTGATGGAGCCGGAGCCGGTGGCCCCGGAGGAGGCCGCCATGCACGAGGAGCCGGCCGCGGCCGCCAAGCCCGAGGAAGAGGAGGAAGAGATCTCCCTCGAGGCCATCCTCCGCGACCTCAAGCGCCGCGAGGGCCGCGAGTAGCTCGCGTCCACCCAACGTAAGCTCCCCGGCATGCTGCTGGTCGGCCTGACCGGGGGGATCGGATCCGGGAAGTCAACCGTCGCCGGCATGCTCGTCGGACGCGGTGCGGTCGTGGTCGACGCCGACGACCTGGCCCGCCGGGCCGTGGAGGCCGGGACACCCGGGTTCGACCAGGTCCGGGAAGCGTTCGGCGAGTCGGTGGTGCGGCCGGACGGCTCGCTTGACCGGGAGGCCCTCGCCGCGCTGGTGTTCCGAGACCCGGACGCCAGGAAGACGCTCGAGTCGATCGTCCATCCCGAGGTGGCCCGGTTGTTCCTGGAGGAGCGGACGCGCTACGAAGTGACCGACCGGGTGGTCGTCTACGCCGTTCCGTTGCTCGTGGAGAACGGGCTGCAGGGGATGTTCGACGTGGTTGTGGTGGTGACCGCCGATGAACGCACACGTTTGGACCTGCTGGTGGCACGCGGGATGACGTCCGAGGACGCGAGGGACCGCATGGCCGCGCAGGCGCCGGAGTCGGAGCGGGAGCGAGTGGCCGACGTGGTGATCCGCAACGAGGGGTCGATGGAGGAGCTGGAGCGGCGGGTGGACGAGGTGTGGGCGGACCTCACGCGACGGGCCGCGGCGACGGGCTAGGCTCAGGGACCGATGCGCTACCGGGCGGTGTTCTTCGACGCGGGGGGCACGCTGATCGACCCGTATCCAACGTTCACCAAGCTGCTGGCGACGACGCTGACCGAGGAAGGCCATCCCATCGAACCCCAGGGGGTGGTGGAGGGGCTGCCCGCCGTGGCGGACGTGTTCATGAAGGCCGCGAAGGACCGGGAGCTGTGGACCACCTCGGACGAGCGCTCGCGGCGGTTCTGGGGACGGTTCTACCGGTTGCTGCTGGGCGGCCTCGGCATCCCCGACGGCGAGATCGACCGCCTGGCGGGGCGCCTGTACGCGGTGTTCACCGATCCTTCCAATTACCACCTGATCCCGGACGCCCCCGCGGTGCTCGACAAGCTCCGCGACGCGGGCGCCATCCTGGGCCTGGTCTCGAACTTCGAGGCGTGGCTGGAGCGCCTGCTGGAGCACCTCGACCTGGCCCGGTACTTCCCGGTCCGGGTCATCTCTGGCATCGAGGGGGTGGAGAAGCCAGACGCGGCGATCTTCCGCATCGGGCTCGAGCGCGCGGGGGTCTCCGCGAACGACTCGGTCTACGTCGGCGACAATCCCGTGTTCGACGCCCTCCCGGCCCAGGAGGCCGGCATGGCCGCGGTAATCGTGGACCGGTGGAACCGCTACCCCGAGTACGAGGGGACCCGGATCGCGTCCCTGGATGAGCTCCCCGGAGTCCTGGAGCTGTGAGCGAGTGAGCGACCCCGAGCCCGAGGAACGCCGGTTCACGCTGCCGGAGGCAAACGCCATGCTTCCCGAGCTCCGGGAGTGGCTGGCCAGGATGCGTGAGGCCCGCCAGGTGATGCTGCGGTCCGGGGAGCGGGTGCGGGCGTCCGTGGCCGGGAACGGGGGTGGCCCCGAGGGCCAGGAGTACACGGACGCCGTCCGGACCCTGAAGGACGGCGTGGAACGCCTGTCCGGCGAGGGCATCGTCCTACGGGACGTGGAGGCCGGACTGGTGGACTTCCCGTCGGAGCGGGAGGGACGGCTGGTGTTCCTCTGCTGGCGGCTGGGGGAGGACGACGTGGCCTACTGGCACGACGTGGACACCGGCTTCCCCGGGCGGCGGCCGCTGGAGTGACCGGTTCGGTCCCTCCTACGTCGCATATCGCGATTCCGTCCCCAGGTGGATACCCCGACGGGCAGGGCGCGGGGTACCCTCCTGAGATCATGCCGGCCATCGAGGTCCGCGACCTTCGCAAGCGCTACGGCGAGCTGGAGGCCGTGCGCGGCATCAGCTTCGAGGTCGAGCAGGGAGAGGTGTTCGCCCTGCTCGGGCCCAACGGCGCCGGCAAGACCACCACCGTGGAGATCCTGGAGGGGTACCGCCGGCGCGACGGCGGCCAGGTCAGCGTCCTGGGGCACGACCCCGGCCACGCGGACAGCGAGCTCCGAGCCCGGATCGGCATCGTTCTCCAGTCGACCGGCGTGGATCCGTTCCTCACCGTGGCGGAGACCATCGAGCTGTACCGCGGCTACTACCCCCACCCGCGTCCGCTGGACGAGATTGTCGAGGTGGTGGGGCTCCAGGCGAAGCGCGACACCAGGGTGAACAAGCTCTCCGGTGGCCAGCAGCGCAGGCTCGACGTCGCGGTGGCCCTGTCCGGCGATCCGGAGCTGCTGTTCCTAGACGAGCCCACCACCGGCTTCGATCCCGGGGCCCGGCGCAACGCGTGGCAGATGGTGCACAACCTGCAGTCGCTGGGCAAGACCGTCCTGCTCACCACTCACTACATGGACGAGGCGCAGGAGCTGGCCCAGCGCGTTGCCATCATCGCCCAGGGCGTGATCGTGGCCGAGGGCGCGCCGTCGACCCTTGCCGGGCGGGACGTGGCCGCGACCATCATCCGGTTTCGCATGCCCGCGGCCGTCATCATGAAGGAGGCGCTCTTTGACCAGATTGCGGTCCGGGACGGGTGGGGCGAGATCCGCACCGAGCATCCCACCCGAGTCCTCAACGAGCTGACCGGCTGGGCAGTGGAACGCGCCCTCGAACTGGAGGGGCTGTCGGTGGCCAGGCCCAGCCTGGAGGATGTCTACCTCCAACTCACCGGCGGCACCGAGCAGTCTGAGGACGCCGAGCCGGCGGCGGCCGGCGGCGGCCGGGGGAAGAGGCGGGGATGAGCGCCCTCCAGCTGGCCATCCGCCAGGTCCGCTACACGAACAAGTCGTTCTGGCGGAACCCGGCGTCGGCGTTCTTCACGTTCGCGTTCCCGCTGATGTTCCTGGTCATCTTCACCGCGATCTTCGGGGGCACCACGGACACCCCGTTCGGCACGATCGACACGTCGAACTACTACATCCCGGCCATCGCGACGTTCTCCATCATCACCGCGACCTACACGAACCTCGCGATCAGCGTGACGTTCCTGCGCGACGCGGGAATCCTGAAACGGGTTCGGGGCACGCCCCTGCCGGCCTGGGCGTACATGCTGGGGCGGGTCGTGCACGCCGTCCTGATGTCCTTCGTGCTGGTGGCCATCGTCATCGTGTTCGGCATCGCCTTTTATCACGCGACCTTCCCCACGGAGCGGCTGCTGCCCATCGTGGTCACGATCGTGGTCGGCGCCGCCGCGTTCTCGGCGCTCGGGCTGGCCGTCACCTCCATCGTGCCGAACGCCGACGCGGCCCCGGCGGTGGTGAACGCCACGGTCCTGCCCCTGCTGTTCCTGTCGGGGGTGTTCATCCCGCTCCCGCCCGGGAACCCCTGGTTCGTGGTCGTGGCGAAGTTCTTCCCGATCTACCACTTCGCGCACGCCATGCTATCGTCCTACTTCCTGCCCACCGGGAACGGGTGGGAAGGGTCGGACATCGCCACCGTGGCGCTCTGGGGTGTCATCGGGGCCGTGGTGGCGGTCCGCCGCTTCCGGTGGGAGCCCAAGCGGTAGCCGGTTCCTGAGCACCGGGGCGGGTGGTAGGCTCCGGCATCCGGCTCGCCCGGTCGCAATCGGGGAGGGAATGACGATGCGCAGGATCCTGGCAGGCTTCTTCACGTTGGGGCTGCTGCTGGCGGCGTGCGGCAAGGCCACCACGACAACCACTGCGGCCCAGTCGCCTTCCGGGCCGAGCGGTGTGACCACATCGGAGTCCGCCACCCCGGCCACCGCCGCGGACTGTGCGAAGAGCGCGACCTTCGTGAAGCCTGGCGTGCTCACCGCGGGCACGGACAACCCGGCATACCCGCCGTGGTTCTCGGGCGGCACCACGAAGGGCTCCATGTGGAAGGTCGACGACCCCAACGATGGAAAAGGCCTGGAGAGCGCGGTGGCCTACGAGATGGCCAAGCGGATGGGCTTCAGCAAGGATCAGGTGAACTGGGTGGTCGCGCCCTTCAACCAGACCTACGCGCCGGGCCCCAAGAACTACGACTTCGCCATCGAGCAGATCTCCTACACGGCCAAGCGGGCCCAGGCCGTCGACTTCAGCGACAGCTACTACGACGTGAACCAGGCCCTTGTGGCGATCAAGGGGACGCCGATCACGAAGGCCACCAGCATCTCGGACCTGAAGGACTTCACCCTGGCCGCGCCGATCGGCACCACCGCGTACACCTACATCACCGACGTCATCAAGCCGAACAAGGAGCCCGGCGCCTACAACTCGCTGTCCGACACGGTGGCCGCGCTCAACGCCCACCAGGTCGACGGGATGGTCGTGGACCTTCCCACCGCGCTGTACATCGCCGACCCGTACGTCCAGGAGGTCAAGAACAGCGTGGTGGTGGGGCAGTTCCCCAACCCCGCGGGCGGGACCACGGACCACGTGGCGATGGCGTTCCAGAAGGGGAGCAACCTGGTGCCCTGCGTGAACCTGGCCCTGGCGTCCATGAAGGCCGACGGCACCCTGGCCAAGCTCCAGGACGAGTGGCTGTCCCAGAAGACCAACGTGGGCACCGTCCCGGTGTTCAAGCAGTAGGAGGCGTGCGCCAAGCGTGAGCTCGGGCAATCCCTACGACCTCGAGCCGTTGCTCGAGAGCGCCGGCCCTCCACCTCCACCGGGGAGCCGGCGCTCTCGCTTGCTGGGCGGCTCGCTGCTCCAGGAGGGCGCGAAGGGCGTCGTCGTGGCCGTGGTCAGCACGGTGGTGGTGATCGGGGCACTGGTGTGGGTGGTCGTGCACTCCCCGAACTGGCCGGCCGTCAAGCAGGCCTTCTTCAACGGCCAGGAGTTCCGGGACTCCTTCCCGGACGTTGCCAAGAAGTTCGGCCGGAACATCGAATACTTCCTGGTCGCCGAGGTGTTCATCCTGGGACTGGCGCTGCTGCTCGCAGTGCTGCGGAGCCTCCCGGGTCCGGTGTTCTTCCCGCTGCGGGTGATGGCCATCGTGTACACGGACGTGTTCCGGGGGCTCCCGCTGATCCTGGTGATCTACGTGCTGGGGTTCGGGGTTCCCGGGCTGGATCTCCCGGGGGTGCCCCATTCCGCCGTGTTCTGGGCCCTGGTGGGGCTGGTCCTGTGCTACTCGGCGTACGTGGCCGAGGTGTATCGGGCGGGGATCGAGTCCGTCCACCCCAGCCAGGTCGCCGCGGCCCGGTCGCTCGGGCTGAGCCGGTGGCAGGCCCTGCGGTTCGTGGTCATCCCCCAGGCCGTCCGCCGCGTCATCCCACCTTTGCTCAACGACTTCATCGGCCTCCAGAAGGACACCGCGCTGGTGGGGTTCGTCGTCGCCGTGCCGGAGGCGTTCAAGGAGGCCTCGATCATCCAGAACGCGGACTTCAACTTCACCCCGCTCCTGGCCGCGGCGCTGCTGTTCCTCATCATCACGATCCCGATGACGCGTCTGGTGGACTGGCTGCTGGTCCGGCAGCGGGCCCGGCGACAGGCGGGAGCGATGCTGTGAGCCAGGCCAACGGCGCCGCGCTCCGGCTGGAGGCCATCCACAAGTCCTTCGGGAAGCTCGAGGTGCTCCGGGGGATCGACCTATCGGTGGCCGAGCACGAGGTGGTGTGCCTGATCGGAGCGTCGGGCTCCGGAAAGTCGACCCTCCTGCGGTGTGTGAACCTGCTGGAGCCGGTGGACGGCGGCCGCATCCACATCCACGGGGAGGACATCACCACGCGGGGCGTCGACGTGAACCGGATCCGCCGCCGCATCGGCATCGTGTTCCAGGCCTTCAACCTGTTTCCGCACATGACCGTGCTCAGGAACGTGACGCTCGGTCCCGAGGAGGTCCTGCGGACGCCGAACCGGACGGCAAGGGAGGACGCCAATCAGCTCCTGGGGCGATTCGGCCTGGCGGACAAGGCCCTGGAGTACCCCGACCGGCTGTCGGGCGGGCAGCAGCAGCGGGTGGCCATCGTGCGGGCCCTGGCCATGAAGCCCGACATCATGCTGTTCGACGAGGTCACCAGCGCGCTGGACCCCGAGCTCATCGCCGAGGTGCTGAACGTGATCCGCGAGCTGGCCGCCTCCGGTATGACCATGGTCATCGCCACGCACGAGATGGGGTTCGCCCGCGACATCGCCAACCGGGTGTGCTTCCTGGACGGCGGCGTGATCCTGGAGCAGGGCCCGCCGGATCGGATCTTCTCGGCGCCGGAGAACCCCCGCACGCAGCAGTTCCTCCAGCGCATCATTGAAGCCGGCCGCCTGTAGCGGGTCTGGCTACCTCTTGGCGTCGGCTGGAAGTAGCGTGAACGTGCCCCCCTGCAGCGGCCGGATGGCCCGGAAGTGCCACTCGTCGAAGGTGAGGATTCGCCTGGTCCGAAACCGCCTCGCAAGGATGACCAGCGATAGGTCGGCGAGGCCCGGATCGAGGTCGGCGTACTGTCGCTCCAAGTGGGCTATCGCCGAGTAATCGTCGGGGTTCAGGCATTCAACCAGGAACCGCCCTGCAGCCAGATCTTCGATGAACGCCCGGCGCGGAGCAGATCCCAACCGCTCACCCAGCAAGTAGTCCACCTCGGCGGTGACGGGGGCAGGTACCACCAGAGCGCCGGCCTCTGAGCGCAATGTGCCCTCGATCTGCGCCCGGTACCTGTCGTCTCGGTCGGCCGCAGCAACCAGAGGTCCGGCGTCAACGATGAGCGTCACTCACCGAACCCCTTCAGGAGCTCCTCCTCCGGGACATCGGCGATCGAGCCTCCGGGTCCCTTGCCCGACCCGAACAGCGCGAAGTCCCGATCCGCCCCGCCCGCGGGCACGTAGCTCGCGATGGCCCTCCGCACGATCTCGGCCTGCGACGTGTGCTCCAGGCGGGCGAGACGCCGAAGTCGTTCAACCTCCGCGTCGTTGAGGTACAGACTCGTCTTCTTCATGGCGATGTAGGGTATCATGTAGGGTATCGACGGCATGGGGGGAGCGCCGTGGCGAAGACGTATCGGCTCGGTCTTGGGAAGCGATGGATCAACTCGGTGTTCGCCGCGATGACCCGGCTCGGCGTGGGCGCCTCGTACCGGCACCTCCTGACTGTTCAGGGACGGAAGTCAGGCCGCATGTACACGACCCCGGTGGACGTGATGACCGTGGTCAGCCATCGGTACCTGGTGGCTGGATACGGGATGGTGAGCTGGGTCCGCAACGTCCGGGCCTCGCAGGAGGCCACCCTGCGCCGAGGGCGGCGTTCCGCATCGTACCGAGTCGAGGAGACCGGCCCGGAGGAGGCGCTGCCCGTGCTTCGGGAGTACATGCGCAGGGTCCGGGTCACGGCCCGCTACTTCGACGTCGGACCGGACGCTCCCGACGCGTCGGTGGCCCGCGAGGTGCCGCGCCACCCGGTGTTCCGCCTGGTCCCCGCCCGGGACGACGGCTGAAGGGTCGAGCACCCCCACATCCGAGGGTGTCACACGAGCCCCGTACAATTCGGTTCGACATGCCTCCCTTCAAGGTCGTCGCCGACTTCGAGCCAACCGGGGACCAGCCGGAGGCCATCGACGCGCTGGCCGAAAGCGTGATGCGCGGGAACGACTTCCAGACGCTGCTGGGGATCACCGGTTCCGGGAAGACGTTCACCATCGCTCACCTGGTGGAGCGGGTCCAGCGACCGACCCTGGTGATCAGCCCCAACAAGTCGCTGGCCGCGCAGCTGGCCAACGAGTTCCGGCGGTTCCTGCCGAACAACTCCGTGGAGTACTTCGTCAGCTACTACGACTACTACCAGCCGGAGGCGTACGTCCCGCAGACCGACACGTACATCGAGAAGGACTCCTCGGTGAACGACGAGATCGACCGCTTGCGGCACTCCGCCACCAGCGCGTTGCTCCAGCGCAGGGACGTCCTGATCGTGGCCAGCGTGTCGTGCATCTACGGCCTGGGCTCGCCGGAGGAGTACATGGGGACCATCCTGCGGGTCCACAAGGGCGTGCCCCTGAGCCTGGACTGGGCCATCCGGCGGCTGGTGGACATCCAGTACGAACGCAACAACGTGAACCTGGCCCGGGGACGGTTCCGGGTGCGGGGCGACACCATCGAGGTGCACCCGGCCTACGAGGAGACCATCCTGCACATCGAGTTGTGGGGCGACGAGGTCGAGCGGATCATCCGCATCGACCCGGTCACCGGCGAGGTGATCGAGGAGCTGGACGAGGTCACCGTGTACCCGGCCACGCACTACGTGGCCGGCGGGGAGCGCATGGAACGGGCCATCCGCGGGATCGAGGTCGAGCTAGCCGAGCGGCTGGCCCAGCTGGAGTCGGAGGGCAATCTCCTGGAGGCCCAGCGCCTGCGGATGCGGACCAACTACGACCTGGAGATGATGCGCGAGATGGGGTTCTGCTCGGGCATCGAGAACTACTCGCGGCACATCGACGGACGGGCCGCGGGCACCGCCCCGTACACCCTGCTCGACTACTTCCCCGAGGACTGGCTGTGTGTGATCGACGAGTCGCACGTCACCGTGCCGCAGCTCCACGGGATGTACGAGGGGGACATGTCGCGCAAGCGCACGCTGGTCGAGTTCGGCTTCCGCCTGCCCAGCGCGATGGACAACCGCCCGCTGCAGTTCGACGAGTTCACGGACCGGGTCAACCAGGTGGTGTTCATGTCGGCGACGCCCAGCCCCTTCGAGCTGCGGGTGTCGAAGCAGGTGGTGGAGCAGATCGTCCGGCCCACCGGCCTGATTGACCCGGAGGTCCAGATCCGCCCGACCAAGGGCCAGGTGGACGACCTCATCGAGGAGATCCGCGGTCGGGCCGAGCGCAACGAACGGGTCCTGGTCACCACCCTGACCAAGAAGATGGCCGAGGACCTCACCGACTACCTGATCGAGATGGGGATCCGGGTGCGGTACCTGCACTCCGAGATCGACACGATCCAGCGCATCGAGATCATCCGGGACCTCCGCCTGGGCGAGTTCGACGTGCTGGTGGGGATCAACCTGCTCCGAGAGGGCCTGGACCTGCCGGAGGTCTCCCTGGTGGCGATCCTGGACGCCGACAAGGAGGGGTTCCTGCGCAGCGAGACCTCGCTGATCCAGACCATCGGGCGCGCCGCCAGGAACGTCGCGGGCAAGGTGATCATGTACGCCGACGAGGTCACGGACTCCATGAAGCGAGCCATCAGCGAGACCCAGCGGCGGCGGAAGATCCAGATGGAGTTCAACCTCGAGCACGGCATCGACCCGCAGTCGATCCGCAAGGAGGTCACCGACATCCTGCTGTCCATGCAGGCGGACGCGGTGGGAGGCGGCCGCTCGACCACCCCGGAGCGGCGCCGGCGCCGGCGCGAGCATCCGGAGATGCCCACGGAGGAGCTGGAGCGGCTGATCCAGAGCCTGGAAGAGGAGATGCACGAGGCGGCCAAGGACCTCCGGTTCGAATACGCCGCCCGCATCCGGGACGAGGTGAAGGACCTCCGCCAGGAGCTGGAGTCCATGCGCCGGGCCGGCGTGGGATGAGGGCCGGTCGGGTCGAGGGGCGGGCCGCGGCATAGCCGACCTGTCCGTCCGTGCGCCGCTGGGCTGGCTCGGACCGAGCCTTCTGGTCGAGAACGTCTCCGTGGTCGTGGAGGGCGACCGGATCGTCTACGCCGGCCCGGGCCGCGACGCACCCGGAACGGACCTGACCGTGCTGGTGGACGGGTTCTTGCTGCCGGGCGTGGCCGACCGCCACGTCCACATCGCCATGGCAGACGCCGGTGCGGTCCTGTTGGGCGGGGTCACCGCGGTGCGGGACATGGCCTGGCCGCCCGACGAGATCTTCCCGCTGGCCGACGCGTCCGAGGGTCCGTCGTTCAACGGGCCGCTGATACGGGCGGCCGGCCCCATGCTCACGGCGCCGGCCGGCTATCCGACCCGGTCGGAATGGGCGCCCCCCGGGACCGGCCTGGAGGTGCACGGCCCCGAGGAGGCCGCGGCCGCCGTGGTGCGCCTGGCGGACCGCGGTGCCGGCCACATCAAGGTCTCCCTGAACGCGGAAGCAGGTCCGACGCCCACCGACGAGGAGCTGGTGGCCATCGTGGACGCCGCGCACGCTCGGGACCTGCCGGTGTCGGCCCACGTGCAGGGCGCCGGCCAGGCCGAGCGGGCGCTGGGGGCAGGCCTGGACGAGATCGCGCACAGCCCGTGGACGGAGCGCATCCACGACGACGTGATCGAGGGCATGGCCCGCTCGATGCGGGTGGTCTCGACGCTGGACATCCACTCGTTCGGCGTCGACACGCCGGAGCTCCGGAGGGCCCAGGAGAACCTGTGGCGGTTCGCATCGGCGGGGGGCCGGGTCCTGTACGGGACGGACCTGGGCAACGGCCCGGTCCCGCCGGGAATCGACATCCGGGAGATCCTGATGCTGTTCGACACCGGGCTGGGCGCGGACGCCATCCTGGAGGCCATGATGCGGGCGCCGCTCGAAGTGGGCGCCCCGGCCGACGTCATCGCGTTGGCCGGCAACCCGTTCGAGGACATCGAGACGCTCGACGAGCTCCGACTGGTGATGCGGGGTGGTCGGGTAGTGTTCCAGCGGTGACGCCGACACGCGCCGCGGAGGCGTTTGGGAGGCGCTCGGCGGCCGGCCTGGCGCTGGCCGATGACGCCGAGCGGGTGGCCATGGCCTGTCACGACATGGCGGTTCGGTTCCATCGTGGCGGCACGCTGGTGGTGTTCGGGAACGGCGGGCCGTCCACCGACGCGCAGCACATCTCCGTGGAGTTCGTCCACCCGGTGATCGTGGGCAAGCGGGCGCTGCCGGCTATGTCCCTCACCAACGACGTGGCCACGGTTACCGCGGTGGCCAACCGGGAGGGGTTCGACGAGGTGTTCGCCCACCAGCTCCGGCATCTGGCCGGGCCTGGGGACATCGCCCTGGGCGTGTCGGCGGACGGGCGGTGCCGCAACGTCCTTCGGGGGCTCGAGACGGCCCGCCAGATGGGGCTGCTGACCGTCGCGCTGGTGGGAGGCGACGGGGGCGAGATCGCCCGCAGTCCGTCGGTCGACCATGCGCTGATGGCACGGTCCGAGGACCCCCAGGTGGTCAAGGAGATCCACGTGACGACGTATCACGTCCTGTGGGAGCTGGTGCACGTGTTCCTCGAACAACCCGGCCTGCTGGGCCCGGAAGTGATCCGGTGAGCCGGCGGCCGCTGGGCATGGCGCCGGCTCAGCACGGCGCGCCGTGCGACGACGAGGTGTGCATCACCTGCTCCGACCAGGCCGTGGCGGTTCGGGTCATCGAGGTCCTGCCGTCCGGGATGGCCCGGGTGGAGACCGGGGTGGGCGTCGAGGAGGTCAGCGTCGCGCTGGTGGACGCGGTGATCGGGGACACGGTCCTGGTCCACGCCAGGGAGGCCATCGCGGGTCCTCGGGGAACGCGAGCAGCGATGACCGACGCCGCGGGGCCCCCGGGAGGGGTGGAAGCCCTCTACCCGTTCCTGTATCCGAACCGGACGGACATCGAGGCGGTCCTGGAGGCAGTCCGCCGCTCGACCGTGGAGAAGGCGAACGAGATCGTCGCCCTCCGGGACGCGTGCCTGGAGCGATACGGCGAGCTCCTGGTCGAGTGCGCCGGCGCCATGGCCGGCTCCTTCCGGCAGGGGGCGAAGCTCTTCGCCTTCGGGAACGGGGGATCGAGCACCGATGCCCAGGACGTGGCCACCCTGTTCCTCGCTCCCTCCGACGGACGGCGGCCCCTTCCCGCGACCTGCCTGACCTCGGACGTCGCGGTCCTCACCGCTTTGGCCAACGACATTGGCTTCGAGGTCGTGTTCGCCCGCCAGCTGGCGGCCTTCAGCCGGCCCGGCGACGTCGCCCTGGGCCTGTCCACCAGCGGCAACTCGGACAACCTGATCCGGGCCTTCGACGAGGCCGGTCGGCGCGGCCTGCTCACCGTCGGCCTGGCCGGGTACGACGGCGGCCGGATGGCGGAGGCGGAGACCATCGACTACCTGTTCGTGGTGCCGTCGTCCTCGGTCCACCGGATCCAGGAGGCCCAGACCACCCTGTACCACGTCCTGTGGGAGCTGACGCGGGAGCTGCTCGACGAGGCCGACGGAAGGAGCGAGCATGTGCCTGGGAATCCCCGGTGAGGTCGTGGAGATCCTGCAGGACCGACCGGACCTGGCCAGGGTGAACGTGAGCGGGGTCCGCCGGACCATCAACATCGGGCTGCTGGAGAACGGGCGGGTGGGGACGGGGGACTGGGTGCTCATCCACGTGGGGTTCGCCCTGTCCAAGATCGACGAGGAGGAGGCCCGGTCTGCTCTCGCCTTCCTCGAGGGCATCGGCCAGGCATACCAGGACGAGCTGAAGGCCCTCACGGAATCGAGGATCGAGTGATGCGCTTCGTCGACGAGTTCCGCGACGCGGAGATGGCGCAGGCCCCTGGCGGCCCAGATCGCCTCGCTGTGCGAGCCGGGCCGGCAGTACAAGTTCATGGAGGTGTGCGGGGGGCACACCCACACCATCTACAAGCACGGCCTGGAGGATTACCTGCCCGAGAGCATCCAGCTCGTGCACGGCCCGGGGTGTCCCGTGTGTGTGATCCCGATGGGCCGGGTCGACGACGCCATCCACATCGCGGAGCAGCCGGGCACCATCATGGCCTCGTTTGGAGACATGATGCGGGTCCCGGGCGGCGGGGGCTCGTTCTTCGACTCCAAGGCGAACGGCGCGGACATTCGGATGGTGTACTCGCCGCTGGACTCCCTGAAGGTGGCGCGGGACAACCCGGACAAGCGGGTGGTGTTCATGGCCATCGGGTTCGAGACCACGGCGCCCTCCACGGCCATGACGGTGCTCCGGGCGGCCCAGGAGGGCCTCGACAACTTCTCGGTTTTCTGCAATCACGTCACGATCATCCCGGCCATCAAGGCCATCCTGGACTCCCCGGACATGCGCCTGGACGGATTCATCGGGCCCGGACACGTCTCCACGGTGATCGGGTGCCGGCCGTATGAGTTCATCGCCCGCGAGCACGGCAAGCCGCTGGTGTGCGCGGGGTTCGAGCCCCTGGACATCCTGACCTCCGTCTACATGCTGCTGAAGCAGCTGCAGGAGGGCCGGTGCGAGGTGGAGAACCAGTACACGCGGGTGGTGCCGTGGGACGGGAACCCGAAGGCGCTGCAGGTGATCAACGAGGTCATGGAGCTCCGGCCGTACTTCGAGTGGCGGGGGCTGGGGTTCATCTCGCACTCGGCCCTGCGGGTCCGTGACGCCTACGCCCGCTTCGACGCCGAGCGGATCTTCGAGGTCCCCGGGGTGCGCGTGGCAGACCCCAAGGCGTGCCAGTGCGGCGAGGTCCTGAAGGGCGTGATCAAGCCGTGGGAGTGCAAGGTGTTCGGCACCGCCTGCACGCCGGAGACCCCCATCGGGACGTGCATGGTGTCGCCGGAAGGCGCGTGCGCCGCCTACTACAACTTCGGCCGGTTCACCCGGGAACGGGTGAAGGAGGCGACCCGGGCATGAGCGAGGTCCGGGAGCAGGAGGTCCTGGACCGGATCGACCGGGCCCGGCGGCGCCCCGCGAAGGTCAGGGACGAGCGCATCACCCTGTCGCACGGGTCAGGCGGGAAGGCCACGCACACGCTGGTCGAGGCCGTGTTCCTGGAGGCGTTCCGGAACCCGCTGCTGGAGCCGCTGGAGGACCAGGCCGTGTTCCAGGTGCAGGGGTCGCGGCTGGCCTTCACCACCGACTCCTTCGTGGTGTCCCCGCTGTTCTTCCCCGGCGGGAACATCGGCGACCTCGCCGTCAACGGCACCGTGAACGACCTCGCGGTGTCGGGGGCCCGGCCCCTGTACCTCTCCGCCGGGTTCATCCTGGAGGAGGGCTTCCCGGTGGCGGACCTCCGGCGGATCGTGGACTCCATGGCCGTCGCCGCCGACGCGGCCGGGGTGCAGGTCGTCACCGGCGACACCAAGGTGGTCCAGCGGGGCAAGGCGGACGGCTGCTACATCAACACCGCCGGGGTAGGGGTGCTGGAACGTCCCGTGTCGCTGTCGGTGGCGAACGCCCGGCCCGGCGACGCGGTGCTGGTGTCCGGACCCATCGGCGACCACGGCGTGACCATCATGCTGGCACGGGGGGAGCTCGACATCGAGTCCGACGTCGAATCAGACACCGCGCCGCTGCACGAGCTGGTGGCGGCGCTGCTGGACGCCGTCCCGGTGCGGCCGGAGGTTCGCGGCGCCGGCGAGATCCTCGGGATCGACCCGCTGTACGTGGCCTGCGAGGGACGGATGGTGGTGGTGGTCGACGGCGCCCAGGCCGACACGGCCCTCGCGGCCCTGCGATCGCACCCACTCGGCGAGAGTGCGGCGGTCATCGGCCGGGTGAAGGACGATCCGCCCACGCTGGTGCTGCTGAAGACGGAGTTCGGCGGGACGCGGATCGTCGACATGCTGATCGGCGACCCGCTACCCCGGATCTGTTAGGAGCCGTCACCCTCCGGGGGCTGGATCGGGAGCGGCCCCTCCATCTCCGCCAGCGGATACACGTCGAACTGGGCGAAGTTGTAGACGGGGGACATGGCCAGCAGGCGATCCAGCTCCTCGTTCGAGTCGACGTCGTAGATCCACGCGCCGCCGTGGGACCCCACGACGTGATAGCGGGCCGCCACCTTGCCGCGTTCCTGGAGCGGCTGCGCGTACTCGGGCATCCGGAGGACGGCCCGGACCACCTCCCCGGACAGCATGGAGAGGTTCAGGCGCCACATCACCAGGAACTTCATCGCACGGATCCTCCTCCTCGGTCCACCGCTCCGGCCACCGCGACCTGCCCCAGGCTGATGCCCCCGTCGTTCGGCGGGACCCGGGAGTGCAGCAGGACCCGAAACCCCTCCGCCTCGAGGTCGGCGACGGCTCGAGCCACCAGCCGCATGTTCTGGAACACGCCCCCCGACAGGGCGACCAGGGACAGGCCGGTGGATTCCCGAACCCGGCGGCAGGACGACACGATCGCACCGGCCACGCCGTTGTGGAAGCGGGCCGCGATCGTGTCCGGCCGCGCGCCGGCCTCCAGGTCGCTCGCGGCTGCCGCCACCAGGTCCGACCCCCGCACCCGGAACGGGGCCCCGCCTTCCAGGGCCGCGGGGTAGGCGCCCGGTTCGCCGGGGTCGGCCAGCTGCTCCAGCTCGATGGCGGCTTGCCCCTCGTACGAGATGGCGTTCCGCACGCCCAGCAGCGCGGCCACCGCGTCGAACAGCCGGCCGGCGCTGGACGTGAGCGGGGAGTTCACGCCGGCCCGGGCCACCGCTAGCACGTCGTCCCACCGGCGCTCGTTCCGCCGGACCACCTCGAGGCGGGGCGGGATGGCCCCCCCGAACACCGCGTCCAGATGCGCCGCGGCCATGCGCCACGGCTCCCGGATGGCGGCGGCCCCTCCGGGCATGGGGACGGCGGCCAGGTGCCCCACCCGCTCGAACCCGGCCAGGGTGGCCACCAGGACTTCGCCTCCCCACGCGGTCCCGTCCAGGCCGAACCCCAGGCCGTCGAAGGCCACGCCGATGGCCGGACCATCCTCGCCGTTGTCGGCCAGGCACGAGGCCACGTGCGCGTGATGGTGCTGCACCCCGAGCAGATCCATCCCGTCCAGGTCCGTCGCGTACTTCGTGGACAGGTAGTCGGAGTGCAGGTCGTGGGCGACGACTTCCGGCCGAACCTCGAACAGGCGCCGGAAGTGCTCGATGCCCTCGGTGAACGAGCGCAGGGTCTCGGCATTCTTCAGGTCCCCGATGTGGTGCGACACGAACGCGTGGTCGTCCCGGGCCAGGCAGAAGGTGTTCTTGAGCTCGGCCCCGACCGCCAGCACGTGTCGCGGCACGGCCGCGCGAAGCGTGACGGGTGCCGGCACGAAGCCGCGGGACCGGCGCAGGACCATCTCGCGACCGCTGACGGACCGGGTCACCGAGTCGTCGGTCCGGATGTGGATGGGCCGGTCGTGGGCGAGGAACGCGTCGGCGATCGTCCCCAGCCGGTCAATGGCGTCCTCGTCGCGATACGCGATGGGCTCGTCCGAGAGGTTCCCGCTGGTCAGCACGAACGGTCCTCCGAGGTCCCGGACCAGCAGTTGGTGCAGCGGCGTGTACGGAAGCATGAGCCCCAGGAAGCGGTTTCCCGGTGCGACGGACGGCGCCACCGGCGCGTCGGCCCGGCGCGACAGCAGGACGATGGGGCGCCGAGGGCCGGTCAGCAGGGCGATCTCCTCGGGCTCGAGGACGCACAGCGCGGCGGCTGCCCGGAGGTCCGGAACCATCACCGCGAACGGCTTCTCCTCGCGGTGCTTGCGTGAACGAAGGGCGGCCACGGCGTGCTCGTTCCCGGCGTCGGCCGCGAGGTGGTAGCCCCCCAGGCCCTTCACCGCCACCACCGCGCCGCTCCGGAGCAGCTCGGCAGCATCGGAGGTGGGGTCTTGGCCCCCGAGGGCGGCGCCGCCGATCCGGTCGACCAGTCGAAGGCGTGGCCCGCACGCCGGGCAGGCGATGGGCTGGGCGTGGAACCGGCGGTCCGCGGGGTCGTGGTATTCGCCGGCGCAGGCCTGACACATGGCGAAGCTGGTCATGGTGGTGTGCGGCCGGTCGTACGGGACGTCCGTGATGATGGTGAACCGTGGCCCGCAGTTCGTGCAGTTGATGAACGGGTAGCGGTACCGGCGGTCCGCCGGGTCGAACAGCTCGCGGAGGCAGTCGTCGCACGTGGCGACGTCGGGGGAGACCAGCGTCCGTCGCGCTCCCGGGACGCTCTCGACGATCCGGAACGAGGACTCGCCGGTCGCGGGGAGGGGGTCAATCGAGACACGCTCGATGACGGCCAGGGGCGGGGGATCGGCTTCCAGGACCTTCAGGAACCGGGTGGCCGCGTCGGGGTCCCCCTCCACTTCGATGAACACCCCCGTCGCATCGTTGCCCACCAGGCCGCCGAGGCCCAGGCGGGTGGCCAGGGAGTGGACGAACGGCCGGAGGCCCACGCCCTGCACCACGCCGTGGACCCGGATCCGGGTCCGTACGCGTGGGGTCGGCGGCGCTTCCATGGGGTCGGCTCGATCATAGGTCGGGGCGGGAGATGGGGCGGAGACGGCCGCGGATCGGGCGGTTCCGGCCGGGAACAGGTCGGGACCAAGCCGCGGGACCGCGGCCCGCCGTATAGGTCGCTGGGAGCATGACGGGGATCTGGCGAGCGGCGGCGGCGGGGACGGCCCTCGTCCTTGGCCTCGCCGGGACGGCGTGCGGGGGAGGGAGCAGCACCGCGCCCGCGGCGGGGTCGACCCGGGCGTCCACGACGCCCGCCCCGACAGCCCCGTCGACGACGTCGTCGGCCACGCCGTCCTCGAGCCCGGAGCCGACCCTCGCCGACCTCCTGCGCGGCTCGAACACCGTCCACGTCGAGACGGCGGACGGCGTCCGCCTGGCGGGGCGGCTGTTCGGCCACGGCGTCGTGGGCGTGGTGCTCTCCCATCAGGGGGGCACCGCGGCCAACCAGTCGGACTGGTGGGCATGGCCAGGACCCTGGCCGACCGGGGCTACCGGGTCCTGACGTACGACTTCCGCGGCATCTGCCCGGGCGGAATCAAGGGCTGCTCGGGTGGCACGTTCGGCGGGCCCACCCAGTGGAAGGACCTGGAGGCCGCGGTGGGGTTCATCCGCCGGGCCGGGGCGAAGCGGGTGGCCCTGGCCGGGGCGAGCATCGGCGCCATGGCCTCGCTGGTGGTGGCCGGGATGCCCGACGAGCACATCGCCGCGGTGATCTCGCTGTCGGGGGGCGAGGACCTGTCCGGGATCTACGAGCTGGGCCGCGGCCCCATCCAGCGCATCGCCTGCCCCAAGCTGTTCGTCGCGGGGAAGTACGACCGGGAGTTCGCCGACTCCGCCCGCGACTGGATCCGGTGGGCCGCTCCACCCGTCGAGGGACACATCCTGAACACCGGCCTGCACGGCACGGACATGCTGACCCTGGCCAGCGGCTCCGACGCCCGGATCCCCGGGATGGTGCGCGGCCTGATCCTCGACTTCCTGGCCCGGTACGTTCGGTGATCCGTTCAAGGGTCCGCAGTTGGGTCCCGGCCCCCGCGGTGGTGGTTGCCGTCATGCTCCTCAGTTCCTGCTCGAGCCGGAACTCCGGTTCGCCGTCTCCCGCCGCCAGCCGGGGTGTGACCAGCGGGCCGGCCTCACCGACCTCTGTTCCGACGCCCACGCCCACGGTGCAGGCGTTCCCGTTCCCGCCGAGGTCCGCGCAGCTGGCCATGTCCACGCCGGTGCACTTCCGGTCGGGCGGCGCCACACTGGCCGGACGGCTGTTCGGGAGCGGGCGGACCGGAATCGTGCTGTCGCACATGGGTCCGGCCAACAGCGACCAGACTGCCTGGTGGCCCATGGCCGCGCTGCTGGCCCGCCACGGGTACCTGGTACTCACCTACGACTACCGGGGGATCTGTCCGGGCGGCGCGGCGGGATGCTCGACCGGGACGGTGAACTCGGTGAACGGGACCGCCGACGTGAACGCCGCCCTGGACTTCCTCCGATCCCGGGGCGCCCGCCGGCTGGTGGTGGGGGGAGCGAGCATCGGGGCCATGGGCTCGATCGACGTGGCGTCGCGGCGAACGGACCTGGCGGCGCTGATCTCGGTGTCCGGCGTCGAGTTCGCCGGCCCCTTCGTCCTGGACCGGACCGTCCTGCAACGGATCCCGTGTCCCAAGCTGTTCGTGGCGGGGAAGTACGACCGGGAAGCCGCCGACTCCGCCCGGGACTGGACCCGGTGGGCCCTGGCGCCGAAGGAAGGTCACGTCCTGCGGACCGGCCTGCACGGGACCGACATGCTCACCGGCTCGGGTGAGGACGCGTTCGTGCCGGGGACGCTGGTCCGCCTGGTGCTGTCGTTCCTGCAGCGCCACGCGCCCGCGTGAACCCGCCTGGCGCGGGCGCCTACAGGATCTCCCGCAGCCCCTCGAACAGGCGGTCGATCTCGGATTCCAGGGTGAAGAAGTGGGGCGACACCCGGATGCCGTCGCCACGGTAGTCCGTGCACACGTCGCGCTCCAGCAGGGCGTGGCACACCTTCTCGGCGTCGGTCCCCACGCCGATGTTGACCAGGCCGCCGCGGGAATTGCGATCCCGGAGCGTCCGCACCGGCAGGCCCATCTCGTCGGCGCCGGCGATCACGTGGTCGGTCAGCTCGCCGATCCTCGGGCGGATCCGTTCCGGCGTGACCTCGCTGATGATGTCCAGGCCGCCCTGGGCGATGAACGTGATCGGCGCGGGTGGCGTTCCCGTCTCCAGCTTCCGGGCGGTGGGGTGCAGGTCCAGGTGCTTGGCGTCGAACATGAACGGCTCCCGCTGGGCCATCCATCCGGTGATGGCCGGCTCCAGCTCGGGCAGCAGCGAAGCCCGGGCGTACAGGAAGGTCACCCCGGGGCCGCCCAGCAGCCACTTCAGCACGCCGGTGGTGTAGAAGTCGCACCCCAGGTCGTGGACATCCACCGGGATGATCCCCGAGCCGTGGAAGTCGTCCACCACCGACCACGCCCCCGCATCGCCGGCCATGCGACAGATCTCCTTCGCGTCCAACAGGGTCGAGGACCGGTACAGGACGCGGTTGATGCACACGGCCGCCGTCCGCTCGTCGATGGCCTCGGCGTAGGACTCCAGCGGGACGGTCAGGCCGTCGGGAGACGGGAGCCACACCACCTCGGCGCCCCGGCGCTCCTGGGCCAGCCACACGTGTCCGTCGGTCGGGAAGTCGAGCTCCGAAAGGACCAGCTTCCGGCGATCCCCGGTGAAGTCGATGCAAGAGGCGATGGTGGACAGCGCCATGGACACATTCGTGGTGATGGCGAGTTCGGAGGGGTCGGCCCCCACCAACGCGGCGAAGGTTCGCTTCAGCGCTCCCATCCGCGGGAAGATGTGCTCCATCCACACCGGGTCCGGGGCGCCCTCGGTGGCCCACGCGTCCATGTACTCCTGGAGGTAGCGCTGGGCGCGGGTGGACACCGGACCGAGCGAGGCGCTGATCAGATACGCCTTCCGAGATAGGACCGGGAACTCCTCCCGGTACGAGGCGAGGTCGCGCACGGCGGTCATCCGGCGGCGGGCGTCGCGGCCGGCATGTGCTTCTCGAACCATGCGACGGTCCGGGTGGTGAAGTCGAACAGGGCGGGCATCTGGCGCACCCCGTGGCCCTCCTCCGGGTACAGGACCACCTCCGTATGCACGCCGTATGTTCGGAGGGCCCGGAAGAACTCCACGGCCTGCCCCGGGGGCGTGCACCGGTCCCGAACGCCCGCGGTCAGCAGGACCGGGGTGTGGGGGACGTTGCCGGCGTGGAACACAGGGCTCCGCTCGTGGTAAGGCCCACCGGGCGCGTTCGGGTTCCCCATCAGGAATGCAGCGTCCCACGGGCCGATGTTGCTGTTGAAGTGCTGGCTGTACCAGTTGGTCACGGGCGAGATAGAGACCGCCGCCGCGAACCTGTCGGTCTGGGTCACCAGCCAGGCGCTCATGAATCCGCCGTAGCTCCCGCCCATAACACCCAGCCGCTTAGGGTCGGCGATGCCCCGCTCAATCAGCGTCGTGACTCCGTCGCTGATGTCGCGGAGGTCGCCTCCCCCCATGTCCCCAACGACCTGTTCCGCAAACTCCTGGCCCCGCCCCGACGACCCGCGAGGGTTCGGCAGGAACACTGCATACCCCCGGCCCACCAGGACGTGCGGGGCGCGTCCGGCGAACCACCAGTTCCGGTACGCGGAGATGGGGCCTCCGTGCACGTTCACCACCAGCGGGTGCGGCCCGGGTCCGGCCGGGAGCAGCAGGAACCCTTCGAGGTCCAGGCCGTCCCGTCCCTGCCAGGCAACCCGTTCCAGGCGACCCCCGACCTCTTGTGCGTACCGGGTGCCGTCGTGGGCGAAGGACACGACGGTATCCGGCTTCCCGTCGCGTACGACGGCGATCTCCTGCGGCCGGTCGTGGCTCTCCAGGACCAGCGCGAAGGAGCCGTCCGGGAGGGGGGCGGCGTCCGGCTGCCAGAAGCCGCTGGTCTCGTCGGTGGCCCACAGCTCCACGGACGAGCCCGTGGAGGCGTCCACCTCGCCGACCACGGTGTCCAGGCCGCGCACGCCGACCCACAGGAGGTGGTCGTCGTCGCGCCAGGCCAGGTGGGTCGCGTCCACGCCGTGGGTCTGGACTGCGGTGGCGTCGCCCGACGACAGGTCGATCAGCAGGAGGTCGCCGGCCATGATCCCTCGGTCGCTGCACAGCGCCTGGAGGACCGCCAGCCGCGAGCCCGACGGGTTCGCCGTGGGGAGCCCCACCTGGCGGAGGATGCTTCCCGTGCCGTACAGGGTGCGGTCCTGGCCGCTGCCGGCGTCGATCAGGGCCAGGACGGATTCGTACCACGCGTCCTCCCCGGGAGCCTCGGACACCACCGCGGCGATCTGTCCGGGCCCGCACCACGCCGCCTCCCACACGGTGAGCCCCTCGCGCGACACCTGGCGGACGGTCCCCGCGGCCGGGTCGTACACGAAGAGCCGCCGCCACTCGCCGGTCCCGTCACTCCGTTCCACCTCGGGGAGCCACGACGGGGCCTCCCCGGGGGCGTCCTTGGTCCCCGACCCCTCGGCGCCAGCTTTGTCGGCTTCCATGGGGGCCACGCAGAGCAGGACCGACTCGCCGTCCGGGGACCACCCCGCGTACTCGACCGTGCCCTCGACCTCGGGGCAGGGACGGGCCTCGCCCACGCGTCCGGCGTCCAGCAGGTACAGGCCGTTCCGCCCCCGCTGTTGCCGGTCCGACAGGAACGCCAGCCTGGTGCCGTCCGGGGACCACACCGGGCGGGCGTCGTTCCCAGGACCCGCGGTGATCTCCTCCACCTCGTGGGTTTCCATGTCGACCAGGCACACCCGCGTGTCGGGCGTCCCCTCCAGCTTGGAGAGCTTGGAGCCGGTGAACGCGATGCGGCGGCCGTCGGGCGCCGGCGCGAGGCCGGCGGCTCCGGAGATCCGGCCGAAGGCCGGTTCCAGCAGCTTCCGGTAGTGCTCTTCGATGTCCTTGTACAGCGGTGTCTGGCGCAGGTCACGGTCCATGACCGGGAGGATACGCGCTGCGGGGGGAACCGGGTGGGGGCGCCGGAAGTCCTGGATCAGCGGGCGCCCGGGCGATGTCCGGGCGAGTTCCCTCGTGCCCGACCGGCCCCAACCGGGGTAGAACACGAGGATGAGCGAGCAGGTCACACCGCCCCCCACCGCACGGAGGAGCATCCCGCCGTGGCGCCGCCGGTCCGTTTGGGTGGCCGCGGCGGCGGTCGCCCTGGTCGCGCTGATCGTGTCCACCGCAGTTGCAATCGGCGGACCGAACCCCACCGTCCCGAGCGCCCGGATCCATCTGGGGGGAAGGCTGGTGGCGGTGGCCGTGGGCGAGAACGCCGTATGGGTGACCGGTCCCGACGGGAAGCTGTGGAAGATCGCCCCCGCCAAGGGCAAGGCCACCCAGCACCGGTCGGTGGGCAAGCTGCGACCGTCGGCCGTGGCGGCCGGGGCCGGTGGCGTGTGGGTGGTGGGTCCCGGCTCGCCGTGGGTGTGGCGGTTCAGCCCGGCGCCGTTCAAGGCCCAGGAGCGCACCCGGGTGGGCGGACCTCCGTTCGGGGTGGCCGCGGCTCCCGGCGCCGTGTGGGTGACCATCCCCGAGCAGCACCTGCTGGTCCGGATCGACCCCAAGTCGAAGCACGTGGTCAAGAAGATCCGGATCGCCGGGCTGACCCCGAGGGCCGTGGCCGTCGCCGGCACGGCCGTGTGGGTGGCCGATCCGGGCGTCGCGGTCGCCCGGATCGACGCGGAGAAGAACCGCGTGGTGAAGGTCATCCCGTTGAAGGGGGCGAAGCCTGAGAAGGGCGCCACGGCGCTGGCGTGTTCGCTGGCGGTCGACGAGGGCGCGGTGTGGGTGGCCAACCCCGACGGCTCGGTCTCTCGGATCGACCCCTCGACGAACCGAGTGCTGGGATCGATCCCGGTCGGGGGCACCCTCGGCGGGATCGCGGCGGGCGAGGGGTCGGTCTGGGTGACCACCACGAGCGGTGACTTGGTCGTTCGGATCGACCCCAAGACCAACCGGGTTACCGCGACGGCCCCGGCCGGCCCCGGCGCTGCCTGCGTCGGTCTCACCATGGAGAACGTGTGGGTGGCCGACACCGATGAGGGAACGGTCACGCGCCTCGGGAGCTGAGCCGGTCAACGGCCAGGAAGTCGATGTTGGCGGCGCCGGTACAATGCCTCCGTGGGCACCGACAGGCTTGTAATTCACGGTGCCCGTGAGCACAACCTGAAGAACGTCACGCTCGACCTTCCCCGGGGCAAGCTGATCGTGTTCACGGGCCTGTCCGGGTCAGGGAAGTCCTCCCTGGCCTTCGACACCATCTACGCCGAGGGCCAGCGGCGCTACGTGGAGTCGCTCTCCTCATACGCCCGCCAGTTCCTGGGGCAGATGGAGAAGCCCGACGTGGACTTCATCGAGGGCCTCTCGCCGGCAATCTCCATCGACCAGAAGTCCACGAGCAGGAACCCGCGGAGCACCGTCGGCACCATCACGGAGATCTACGACTACCTGCGGGTCCTGTACGCCCGGATCGGCCACCCGCACTGCCCGAACTGCGGCCGTCCCATCGGCCGCCAGACCCCCGACCAGATCGTGGACCAGGTCCTCTCGCTCCCGGAGGGCACCCGGTTCCAGGTGCTGGCGCCGGTGGTCCGGGGGCGCAAGGGCGAGTACGAGAAGCTGCTGGGCGACCTGGCCCGCAAGGGGTTCGCCCGGGCCCGGGTGGACGGGGAGGTTCGGGAGCTGTCCGAGTCCATCCGCCTGCCCCGCCACTACAAGCACACCATCGAGGTCATCGTGGACCGGCTGGTGGCCAAGCCGGACATCCGCCGGCGAGTGGCCGACTCCATCGAGACCGCGCTCCAGCTGGCCGAGGGCCTGGCCGCGGTGGCCGTGCAGACCGACGGAAAGGACGGGAAGGAGGAGGTCATCACGTTCTCCCAGTCCCTGGCCTGCACCTACGACGGCCTGTCCTTTCCCGAGCTGGCCCCCCGGAACTTCTCGTTCAACTCGCCGTACGGGGCCTGCCAGACCTGCGACGGACTGGGGACGTACCTCCAGGTCGATGCCGAGCTGGTGGTCCCCGATCCCGAGCTGACCATCGAGGACGGTGCCGTCGCCCCGTGGGGCGGCACTCGCACCCGGGACTCCTACTGGTACCGGCTGCTGGAGGCGGTGGCCGACGCCCACGGCTTCTCCACCACCACGCCCTGGAGGAAGCTGTCCAAGGCGGCGCGCGAGGTCGTGCTGTACGGCTCGGATGAGCGGGTCTACGTGAAGTACAAGAACCGGTGGGGGAGGGTCCGTGCCTACTGGAGCACGTACGAGGGCATCGTCCCGAACGTGGAGCGGCGCCACCTGGAGGCCGGCTCGGACACCCAGCGCGAGCGGCTGGAGCAGTACATGCGGGAGGTGCCCTGCCGGGCCTGCAAGGGGGCCCGCCTGCGGCCCGAGACGCTCGCGGTCACCGTGGGCGGCCTGAACATCTGGGAGCTGACCCGGCAGTCCATCCGGGGGACGCTGGCCTTCGTGGAGCAGGTCGAGCTGTCCGACCGGGAACGGCTGATCGCCGAACGGCTGCTGAAGGAGATCCGGTCGCGGCTGGCGTTCCTGGTGGACGTGGGACTGGACTACCTCACGCTGGAGCGGACCGCGGGAAGCCTGGCCGGGGGCGAGGCCCAACGGATCCGCCTGGCCACCCAGATCGGCTCCGGCCTGACCGGGGTGCTGTACGTCCTGGACGAGCCGTCCATCGGGCTGCACCAGCGGGACAACCGCCGGTTGATCGACACCCTGGTCCGCCTGCGCGATCTGGGGAACACCCTGATCGTGGTGGAGCACGACGAGGCCACCATCCGGGCGGCCGACCACGTCGTGGACATCGGCCCGGGGGCCGGCGAGCTGGGCGGCGAGATCGTCTACTCGGGCCACCTGGACGGCCTGCTCCGCTCCGGCGAGTCGCTGACCGGGGCGTTCATGACGGGCCGGCGGTCCATCCCCACGCCGCAGATCCGGCGGAAGCCCGAGAAGTGGCTCCGGGTGGAGGCCGCCTCCGAGCACAACCTGAAGAACATGACCGCGGCGATCCCGCTGGGGCTGTTCGTGTGCGTCACCGGCGTCAGCGGCTCGGGGAAGTCCACGCTGGTGCAGGACGTGCTACTGCGGGCCCTGATGCAGAAGGTGTACCGGTCCCGTCTCCTGCCCGGGAAGCACCGCCGCCTCACCGGCTGGGAGCAGATCGACAAGGTCATCGACATCGACCAGTCGCCCATCGGCCGGACCCCCCGGTCCAACCCCGCCACCTACACGGGGGTGTTCGACCACGTCCGCACGCTGTTCTCCCAGACGCCGGAGGCGCGCCTGCGCGGCTACCTCCCGGGACGGTTCTCGTTCAACGTCCGAGGCGGCCGGTGCGAGAACTGCGCCGGCGATGGCCAGATCAAGATTGAGATGCACTTCCTGCCGGACGTCTACGTGACCTGCGAGGTGTGCAAGGGCAAGCGCTACAACCGGGAGACCCTGGAGGTGAAGTACAAGGGCCGGTCCATCTCTGAGGTCCTGGAGATGAGCGTGGAGGAGGGCCTGGAGTTCTTCCGCAACATCCCGAACATCGCCCGGCACCTCCAGACGCTGTCGGACGTGGGGCTGGGCTACGTGAAGCTGGGCCAGCCCGCCCCGACGCTGTCCGGCGGCGAGGCCCAGCGAGTCAAGCTGTCCTCGGAGCTCCAGAAGCGGGCCACCGGGAACACGTTCTACATCCTGGACGAGCCCACCACGGGTCTGCACTTCGAGGACGTCCGCAAGCTGCTGTCCGTGCTGGAGCGTCTGGTGGCGGCGGGGAACACGGTGCTGGTGATCGAGCACAATCTGGACGTCGTCAAGACCGCCGACTGGATCATCGACCTCGGCCCGGAGGGCGGCGACGGCGGCGGCGAGGTGGTGGTGGCGGGGCCGCCGGAGAAGGTCGCCGAGCACCCCGAATCGCACACGGGCCAGGTCCTGGGCGAGGTGCTGGGCGTGGGCCAGCGCCACCCGGAGCCCGTCACCGTCGACGCCTGAACGGTCCGTCTCCATGTCCGCTCCCCAGCCCGGCTCGATCGATGCCCTTCCCCATGAGGCGGCGGTGGTCGTGGTGGGGGCGGGTCCAGCCGGGCTGGCGGCGGGAGCGGCCCTTCGCATGCACGGGATCGACGCGGTGCTGGTGGACGGTTCCTCGGCGGTGGGAGCCTCCTGGCAGGGGCGGTACGACCGGCTTCGCCTGAACACGTCCCGCCGCCTGTCCCGCCTGCCGGGGTACGGGTTCGCCCGCTCCGACGACCGGTGGCCCACCCGGGACCAGGTGGTCCGGTACCTGGAGCGGTTCGCGCGCCATCACCAGCTCCGAGTCGTGCTGAAGACGGACGTGCGCCGGGTGGATCGGGGCGATGAAGTCGGGTGGATCGTTCGGACCTCGCGGGGAGACGTGGCCGCCGCATGGGTAGTCGTGGCCACCGGCCATGCCCGGACGCCGGTCCTGCCGCCGTGGCCGGGCCGCGATTCCTTCCCCGGACCCGTGGTGCACTCGAGCGCCTATCGAAACGGCGCGCCGTACCGGGGCCGAAACGTGCTGGTGGCGGGGGCCGGCGACTCGGCGGCGGACATCGCGGTGGACCTCGCCGAAGGGGATGCGGCGATTGTCTGGCTGTCCGTTCGGACTCCCACGCACGTGATCCCGCGTTCCACGTTGGGGGTTCCCACCGACGTGACCGCCTCCATGATCCACCGGCTTCCCCCCCGCGTGGTGGACCCCATGATCGCCGCCATCGCCCGGATCCGCCTGGGCTACCTCTCCCGCTTCGGGATGCCCCGGCCGACCCAGGGCCTGTACGCGCGGTTCCTGGAGCACCGCCGAGCACCCATCATCGATCCGGGCGACTTCGTCCGGGCCCTGCGGTCCGGACGCGTCCGGGTGGTCACGGGGGTGGAGCGGTTCGAGGGCGGAGCCGTCCGGCTGGCCGGCGGGGAAGCGGTGGAGCCGGACGCCGTGGTCGCCGCCACGGGCTACCGTCCGGGACTGGAGGACCTGGTGGGACACCTCGGCGTGCTGGCCGGGGACGGGTACCCGGAGGCGCATGCCCCAAGTGAACATCCGAGCGCCCCCCGCCTGTACTTCCTGGGCTTTCGGTTCCCGTTCAGCGGGAACTTCCGGCAGGTCCGGATCGACGCCCGCAGGATGACCAGGCGGATCCGACGCCACACGCGCGAGGCGGCCTGACCCCCGGTCTCGATTGGCGCCCGGATCCAGGACCACTGCTAGGATTGGTCCCGCCGTGACGAGGAAGCTCTTTTCCTGCATGCTCGCCCTCGGGCTGCTGGCAGCCGCATGCGGCTCCAAGGGAGGCAGCTCCCAGGCAGTGAAGGTGTCCTTCCTGCCCCAGACGGTGGACTTCCTGGACGACGTGGGCCGCGGGCTGTCCCTGGCCCTGGACCAGGAGGGCAACCCCCACCTCACCTACATCGGGCTGCTGCCCGTGCTGAAGAAGGACGAGGTGGCGCCGGCCCGGCCCATCGACGCGCCGGCCCTCCCGGCCGTGCTGACCGCGGACCTGGCCGGCGGGATCTGGTCGCGCGGCGACATCGTCCAGACCGACATCACGAAGTCGCCCGCCGTGCAGATCCCGGTGGGCCCGCTCGACACCACGGCCACTGCGGTGGACTCGAAGGACGTCCAGCACGTGGTGTGGACCCAGACCCGGGGCCTGTGGTACTCGAGCCGGCAGCTCGGCCAGCCGGTGGGCCAGTTCTCCAAGCCGGTGGTGGCGGTGGACGGGTACGTCTCGGGACCGTCCCTGGCCGTGGACGCGGACGGCGTGCCGTGGGCCGCGTACTACGTGAACAACACGGTCCAGGTGGCTTCTCTCCAGGGCAAGACCTGGACCACCCAGGACGTGGCGGCGGTGGGGCGGTGCGGGACCTGTCCGCCGCTGCACACGGCGATCGCCGCCACCTCAAGCGGCCCGATCGTTGCCTTCACGGACCCCGCCACGAAGCTGGCCATGGTGGCCACCTCGGTGTTCGGCACCTGGAGCGTCCAGCCGGTGCAGGCGGCGGGAAACCCCGGTGGCTTCGGTGTCGGCTTGGCCCTGGACTCCAAGGGGGTCCCCTACGTCTCGTTCGTCACCCTGGACGGGCGAGCCGTCGTTGCCAAGCAGACCGGCGCCACCACGTGGCAGACCGTGGACGTGGGTGGCTTCGAGGTGAGCAGCCTGATGGACCTGGGCGGCGGGACCGCGGTCGCCATCGATCCCCGGAACGGCACCGTCTACGTGGCCTGGGCCGACCCGGTTGCCGACGAGGTCAAGCTGGTCAGCGGGTCGGGGACCAGCTTCCATCCGGTGGCCACGCCGGGCACCCGGCTCGGCGAGTTCCCGGACGCGCAGGTGTCCCGCGGGAAGCTGAACCTGGCCTGGTACGACTCGGTGGACCAGGACCTCCTGCTCGGGACGTACCCGGAGTCCCTCGGCCTGTTCGCCCAGCCTTCGCCGTCCAGCTCGGCCAGCTCGGCCCCGCCCACGGTCACGGCGTGCAAGCCGACCGAGAGCGGGACGTCGCTGAAGCTGGTGGCCAAGAACACCGCGTTCGACACCGACTGCATCGGGGCCCCTGCGGGGCAGGGGTTCAAGATCCTCTTCGACAACCAGGACGCCACCGTCCCGCACAACGTGGAGGTCTACTCGAGCGCCTCGGCCACCACCCGGGTGGGCGGCGCCACCAGCGCGACTGACACCATCACCGGAGTGGCGTCGGTGACCTACAACGTGCCGGGGCTCCAGCCCGGCAGCTACTACTTCCGGTGCGACGTCCACCCGACGGTGATGTTCGGGACCCTGGTGGTCAAGTAGCCGCCGGCCGGCTGCCGGAAGCGTCCCAGACGGAACCTACAATGGCCGGGTGAGCGTCCCCCGGCCACTTCCCACCAGCATCCCCGACGAGCCCGGTGCGTACCTGTTCCGGGACCCGGACGGTCGCGTGCTCTACGTGGGCAAGGCCAAGTCGCTGCGCAAGCGGCTGGCCTCGTACTGGGGGCGGCCGCTGCACGCGCGCACCGAGGCCATGACCGCGCAGGCCGCCTCGGTGGAGTGGATCGTGTCCCGGGGCGAGGTGGACGCCCTGATGCTGGAGTACAGCCTGATCAAGTCGAACCGGCCCCGGTTCAACGTCCGGTACCGCGACGACAAGAGCTACCCGTACCTGGCGCTGACGGTGGGGGAGCGGTGGCCCCGGGCCCAGGTCATGCGGGGGCCCAGACGCAAGGGGGTCCGGTACTTCGGCCCGTACGGGCACGCCTACGCCATCCGGGAGACCCTCGACGCGCTGACCCGGGTGTTCCCGGTGCGGACGTGCTCGAACGCCTTTTTCGACCAGCGGGCCCGGGCCCGCCGCCCGTGCCTGTACTACGACATCGGCCGGTGCGCCGGCCCATGCGTCCCCGAGGCCACCGGGGTGACCGAGGACAGCTACCGCCGGCAGGTGGAGTCGCTGGCCGACTTCCTGGCCGGCTCGTACCGGCCGGTCCTGTCCCGGCTCGAATCCGAGATGGGCGAGGCGTCGTTGCAGCTCGAGTACGAGCGGGCCGCGAGGCTGCGGGACCAGCTGGCCGCGGCCCGCCGGGCCATGGAGAGCCAGGAGATGGTGCTGGGGCACCGGGAGGACCTCGACGCGATCGGGCTAGACGAGGACGACCTGGAGGCCGCGTTCCAGGTGTTCTTCGTCCGCCGCGGACGGGTCATGGGCCGCCGGGGCTGGGTGGTGGACAAGGTCGAGGACCTGGACCGGGCCGAGCTGCTGGGGAGCTTCCTCCGGGAGCTGTACATGGAACGCGAGGACGTGCCGCCCCGGATCCTGGTCCCCGAGCCCCCCGCCGACGCCGACGTCCTGGAGGAGTGGCTGTCGCAATGGCGGGGCACCCGGGTCCGCATCGCCGTCCCGGCCCGGGGTGCCAAGCGCCGCCTGTGCCAGACCGTCTCCCAGAACGCCCGCGAGGCCTTCATGCGCCACAAGCTGAGAAGGGCCAGCGACTTCGGCGCCCGCTCCCGCGCCCTGGCCGAACTCGGCGACGCCCTCGGTCTCGACCAGGCCCCCCTCAGAATCGAGGCCTACGACATCAGCAACCTCGGCCCCACAGACAAGGTGGGATCGATGGTGGTGTTCGAAGACGGCCTCCCCAAGCGCAGCGACTACCGCAAGTTCGAGATCAAGGCCGTCCCAGGCCAGGACGACTTCGCCAGCATGGAAGAGATGCTGAGAAGGCGACTAGCCCGCCTAACCGATGCAAGCTCGGTCGAAGAGACGGCGACCGTACCCGAAGCGCCTCCGGACTCGCGCAGGCCGACATCTGGACTGAGCGGAGCGGCCGACAATGGAGATAGTGCGGACGGAGCCCGCGAGGCGAGGGAAGCGTCGGCCGGAGCGAGTCCGGAGGCGCCCAGACCACGACGACGCCGTTTCGCTTACCCACCCGCCCTGATCGTGGTCGACGGCGGCAGAGGCCAGCTGGGGGTAGCAAGCAAGGTCCTGGAAGAAGCCGGACTGGACATCCCGGCCATCGGCCTGGCCAAGCGCCTGGAGGAGGTCTACGTCCCCGGCCAGCCCGAACCCCTGCACATCCCGAGGTCCTCGGAGGCCCTGTTCGTGCTCCAGCACCTCCGCGACGAGGCCCACCGGTTCGCGGTGACGTATCACCGGACGAAACGGACGAAACGGGCGCTGGCCTCCCCGCTGGACGAGGTGCCCGGGATCGGGCCGGCTCGCAAGCGGGCCCTGCTGCGGCGGTTCGGCTCGCTGGCCCGGCTGCGGCAGGCCCCGGTGGAGGAGCTCCTCGCCGTCCCCGGGATCGGCCCCGAGATGGCCAGGACCATCCACGAGCACCTTCACGGCAGTGGGACCGGCGCCACGGACTCCCGTGCGGCGGCGATGGAAGGAAAGAGCGCGTGAGCGGCGGGACGGCCGGCGAGCAGACCCGGCGGGCGAACCAGGTCCGGGCTCCCCGTCCCGCGCCGGCACCCGTGGCGCCCCCCGAGGCCCGGCCCGGTCCCGACTTCGCCATCATCACCGGCCTGTCCGGCGCCGGGCGCTCCGAGGCCGCCAAGTGCCTGGAGGACATCGGCTACTTCGTGGTGGACAACCTCCCACCCGCCCTCATCGGCAAGATGGCCGAGCTGGCGGCGGGCTCCGGCGGCCCGGCCCGGGTGGCCATCGTGGCCGACGCCCGGGGCGGGGTGTTCTTCACCGAGCTGTCCCGGGGCCTGGAGGACCTCAAGAAGCTCAACATCCCGTACCGGATCCTGTTCCTGGAGGCGTCCGACCAGGACCTCCTCCAGCGCTACGCGGTGACCCGCCACCGCCACCCCCTGGCCCCGGCCGACCGCGTGGTGGAGGGCATCCGCAAGGAGCGCCTGATGATGGAGTCGCTCAAGGGCGAGGCCGACCTGATCGTCGACACCTCCGGCCTCTCGCCGCACGACCTCCGCGACCGCATCCGCGACGCCTTCGCCAAGGCGCCCCCCGAGCAGGGCCTCCAGGTCTCCGTGATGTCGTTCGGCTACAAGTACGGCGTCCCTCGGGACGCCGACATCGTGCTGGACGTGCGGTTCCTGCCCAACCCGTACTGGATCCCCCGGTTCCGGCCGCTGCCCGGCACCGATCCCAAGGTCCGCAAGTACGTCACCGAGCAGGAGGCCTATGGGGAGTTCATGAAGCGCCTCGGGGCGCTGCTCGAGTTCGTGGTCCCCGGGTACGTGGCCGAGGGGAAGTCGTATCTCACCGTGGCCGTCGGGTGTACCGGCGGCCGCCATCGCTCGATCGTGGTGGCCGAGGCGGTGGCGGAGCTGTTCCGGGCCCAGGGCCTGCCGGTGTCGCTGGAGCACCGCGATCTCCAGCATGAATGACCCTTCGGCGAACGCACGGTAGTCTACGGGTCGTGCAGCTTCGAACTCCTCCCCGGGCCCCCAAGGGCCCGCCACCCCTGGCCCAATGGCGGGCCCGGCGGCGCCTCCGCCGATCCGCCCCTCGCCCGCCCGCCCGGGGGCTCTTCGAGCGGCCCCTGGCCCGGTGGCGGCTGCGCCGGGAGTTCGGCCGGGCCGCCCGAGACTCCCGCGCGCCGGTCGGCAGCCGCCTCGCGGCGGCGGTGGCCGCGCCCTTCCGAGGCTGGAGCAGCCGGCCCCGAGGTCCCCTGTTCCGGGGGAAGCTGGACCGGAACCTGGCCCTGATCGCCATCGTAGTCCTGGGCGGGGGCGTGGCCGCCTTGGTGCTGCTGTCCGGAAGCTCCGCGCCCACCAGCAGCCTGGGCACGGTCGGCGCCAACCCGGCGACTCCAGCGGCGGTGCCGGTGGTCTCGCTGACGCCCACGCCGACCCCCGCACCCAGCGTCCACACGTCGCCGGCGAAGCACCCGACGTCGAAGCCCGCGACCTCGCACTCGACCAAGGCGGTGAAGACGACCGCGCCCGCTCCCGTCATCAGCACCGTGCCGGTGGTCCCGCCGCCGCAGACCAACCCGCCGAACCCGTCTCCCCACCCCACGACGCAGCCGCCCAAGCCGTCGCCCAGCCCGACCCACACGCCCTCCCCGACGTCCAGCCCGTCGTCCTCGCCGTCGCCATCGCCCACCCCGACGCCCTCGCTGACCACCCCGCCCATCCCCGGGTAGCCCGACCCGCTTCGGACAGGACCACCGGCCGTCTGGCCCCGCGCCGCCCTCGATAGGATGTGGGCATCGACGAACCGAGGAGGCTGGCGTGAGCGTGAGGATCGGCATCAACGGATTCGGCCGGATCGGGCGCAACTTCTTCAGGGCCGCCCGGAAGCTCGGCGCCGACTTCGAGTTCGTCGCGGTGAACGACATCACCGACTCGAGGACGCTCGCCCACCTGCTCAAGTACGACTCGGTGCTGGGGACCCTGGACGCGGAGATCAAGGCCACCGGCGACGGGCTGTCCGTCGACGGCACCGACATCCGGGTCCTGGCGGAACGGGACCCGGCCAACCTCCCGTGGAAGGACCTGGGCGTCCAGATCGTGGTGGAGTCGACCGGCCTGTTCACCGAGCGCGAGAAGGCGAACAAGCACGTGGAGGCGGGGGCGGAGAAGGTCATCATCAGCGCCCCGGCCAAGGGCGAGGACATCACCATCGTCATGGGCGTGAACGACGACCGGTACGACCCGGCCACCCACCAGGTCATCTCGAACGCCTCCTGCACCACGAACTGCGTCGTACCGATGGCCCACGTGCTGGAGGAGAGCTTCGGGATCGACCGGGGCCTGATGACCACGGTCCACGCCTACACCAACGACCAGAACCTGCTGGACCTGCCGCACAAGGACCTCCGGCGGGCCCGCGCCGCGGCCGTCAACATCGTGCCCTCCTCGACCGGGGCCGCGAAGGCGTCCTCGCTGGTACTCCCGCAGCTCAAGGGGAAGATGGACGGCCAGGCCATGCGGGTCCCGGTGCCGGACGGCTCGGTCACGGACCTGGTGTGCGTGCTGAACCGCGAGGTGACGGCCGACGAGGTCAACGCTGCCTACCGGGCCGCCTCCGAGACCGACCGGCTGCGCGGGATCCTGGTGTACAACGAGGACCCCATCGTGTCCTCCGACATCGTGGGCACCCCGGCGTCGTGCACGTTCGACGCGCCCCTGACCATGGCCATCGGGAACCTGGTCAAGGTCATCGGCTGGTACGACAACGAGTGGGGCTACTCGAACCGGCTGGTCGACCTGGCCACCATGGTCGCCGGGCGCCTGTGAAGCGCCGGTGAGGCTCCGGACCCTCGAGGACCTCCCGGACCCCGCCGGCAAGCGCGTCTTCGTCCGGGTCGACTTCAACGTGCCGCTGGACGGCGGCCGGGTGGCCGACGACCTCCGCATCCGCTCCACGCTACCCACGCTGAACGAGCTGCTGGACCGGGGGGCCTCGCTGGTCCTGGCCTCCCACCTGGGCCGTCCCAAGGGCCAGGTGGTCGAGAAGTATCGGTTGGCCCCGTTGGCCGACCGCCTCGCGGAGCTGCTGGGCCGCGAGGTCTCCGCCGTGAGCGACGTGGTGGGCGAGGAGGCCCAGGCGGTGTGCGGCCACGTCGAGCCGGGCGAGGTCGTGCTCCTGGAGAACCTCCGGTTCGACCCCCGGGAGGAGCAGAACGACGCCGGGTTCGCCGGCGAGCTGGCGGACCTGGCCGACCTCTACGTGGACGACGCGTTCGGGGCAGCGCACCGGGCGCACGCGTCGGTGGTGGCCCTGGCGGAACGGCTTCCGTCGGTGGCGGGCCGGCTCCTCCAGCGGGAGGTCGAGGTCCTGTCGCGGCTGCTGGAGGGGCCGGACGAGCCGTACGTGGCGGTCCTCGGCGGGGCCAAGGTGTCGGACAAGCTCGGGCCAATCGCCGCGCTGGTGGAACGGGTGGACGCGCTCCTCATCGGCGGGGCCATGGCGTTCACCTTCCTGGCGGCCGACGGGGTGGAGGTGGGGAAGTCGCTGGTGGAGCCGGACCGCTTCGACGACGTCCGGCGGGCCCGCACGCTGGCCCGCGAGCGGGGCGCCCTGATCCAGCTCCCCGAGGACGTGGTGGTGGCGCCCGAGGTGGCCGCAGATGCGCAGCGGCAGACCGTCGGTGTCGACGCCATCCCTCGCGACCAGCTGGGCCTGGACATCGGGCCGCGGACCGTGGAGGAGTTCGCGCGGACCCTCGCCGACGCGAAGACCATCCTGTGGAACGGTCCCATGGGCGTCTTCGAGCTGGAACCGTTCTCGGCGGGCACCCGCGGCGTGGCCCGCGCCGTGGCGGGAGCGAGGGCGTTCACGGTGGTGGGGGGCGGCGACAGCCTCCTGGCGGTGAAGCGGCTGGGCCTGGAGGGGTCCTTCGACCACCTCTCCACCGGCGGCGGCGCGTCGCTGGAGTACCTGGAGGGCCGGGAGCTCCCCGGGATCCGCGTGTTGGAGGAGGACTGAGATGGCCGGGCGGCGGCCGATCATCGCGGCCAACTGGAAGATGCACAAGACGCACCTGGAAGCGATCCAGGACGTGCAGAAGCTCTCCTATCTCCTGTCCTCCGAGGACGCCGAAGCGGTCGAGGTGGTGATCTGCCCGCCGTTCACCGCGCTGCGCTCGGTACAGACCCTCATCGACAGCGACCGGCTTCCGTACGCGCTGGGCGCGCAGAACGTGTGGCATGAGGACAAGGGCGCCTTCACCGGCGAGGTCAGCCCGCCCATGCTGGCCGCCGTGAAGTGCTCGTACGTCATCGTCGGGCACTCCGAGCGCCGCCAGCTGCTCGGGGAGACCGACGAACTGGTGGCGAGGAAGGTGAAGGCGGTGTTCGCCCACGGGATGACCCCGATCCTGTGCGTCGGCGAGTCACTGGAGGAGCGCGACGGCAGCCGGACCGAGGAGAAGGTGGAGGGGCAGGTCCGGGCGGACCTGGCCGGCGTCCAGGCCGACGATGCCGCGCGCGTGGTGATCGCCTACGAGCCGATCTGGGCCATCGGCACGGGCCGCAACGCCGAGCCCGCCGACGCCGGGCGGGTCGTCGAGCTGATCCGCTCCACGCTGGCCTCCCTGTACTCCCGGACCGTGGCCGACGGCGTCCGGGTCCAGTACGGCGGCAGCGTGAAGGCCGGCAACATCCGCGACTTCATGGCGCACCCCGAGATCGACGGCGCGCTGGTGGGCGGGGCCAGCCTCGACCCCGAGGAGTTCGCGCTGATCGTCAAGTACCGCTGAGGCTTCCGCTTCGCGGGAACTCGCTCCGGCTGCGCTCGGTCTCGCTCGCTGGCGCTCGCTCGCCTCGACTCCGCCTCCGCTCGACAGGCTCAAGAGCGAAACCCGTGCTGCCCGGCCGGGGCGGCGGCTGTCGCGGGGGCCCCGGGGGCCCACCGCTCCCGGAACGCGAGCGGGGGACGATGAGCGGTCCCTTCGTCTCCGGACCGCGTTCCTCCGCGGTCCCCCCACCGCCCCCGCGGCCCCGCCTGCAAGCGTTCCTGGCGGCCTTCTCGCTGCGGGTTGGCTACCGCTCCGGATGTGCCCGGTAGTGGTAGCGGTAGGACGCACGGAATCCGGCTCGCTGGTACACGCGGTGGGCTGGGTGGTTGGTCTCTTCGACCTGGAGGTACGCGTGGTGGGCGCCGCGGGCTCGGGCCCAGTGGGCCAGGGCGTTGAGGATCGCGGTGGCCGCACCTCGGCCCCGGAACTGGGGTCGGGTTCCCATGGAGAAGATGCCGACCCACCCACGCTCCAGCACGCCCATACCGACCGAGGCCGGTTGGCCGTCGATCTCCAGGAGGGCGAACCCTACAGGAGGCCCGATCCGCTCCAGGACCCGCGCGCGCATCGTCCCCGGGTCCGAACGCTGGAACAGCGCACCCGTGGTGGCCAGCCACCGGTCCTCGAGCTGCTCCGAGACCCGAGCGGGGGCCGGGCCGGCCGCGGCGGTGCGGTCCAGGACCTCGTCCAGGACCGCCGCCTGGACGTGCACCGGCGCTTCCACCCCGAACCCGCGCTCGGCCAGCACCGCGTCGAGCTCGGGAGGCTGCGCCGCCGCCGAGACCTGGTATCGAACGGTGGCATCCCAGCGCGCGTAGAACTTGTCGACGAGCGCTATCCGGTCCGCCAGCGGGATCTCATCCCGTCCGGCCAGCGGCAGCACCGAGTTCGACCGCCGAGCCCGAACCCCCGGTGTGACCCGCAGCCGCCACCCATCTACTACCTGCATGACCAGCGCCGGCCAAGCATTCGCAGCAAGCTCGTCGAGCAGATACGGATCGCCGAACGGAGGGGGATCGGTGCCTGGTCCCATAGCCGCCGAAGCCTACCGCCTGGGTCGCGCCCGACCGCAGCGAGACGGCAGCCAGGAACGCTTGCAGGCGGGGCCGCGGGGGCGGTGGGGGGACCGCGGAGGAACGCGGTGCGGAGCCGAAGCTGTCGCACGGCGTCCCCCGCTCGCGTTCCGGGAGCGGTGGGCCCCGGGCCCCCGTGGCAGCCGCCGCCCCCGCCGGGCAGCACGGGTTTCCACGCTACGATGCCGCCGATGCGCCAACTGCTGTACGTCTGCATGGACGGTCTGGCCGACGACCCCATCCCCGAGCTCGACAACCGCACGCCGCTGGAAGCGGCGCCCACCCCGTTCCTGGACGGCATGGCCCGCCGCGGGAGGACCGGAACGGTGGTCACGGTGGCCCCCGGCGTGGCCCCCGAGTCCGATATCGGCGTGTTCGGCATCCTGGGCTACGACCCGGCGGAGGAGCATCCCGGCCGGGGGGTACTCGAGGCCATCGGGTCGGGGATGGACTACCGCGACGGCGACCTGGCCTACCGGGTCAACTTCGCCACCGCCGACGGGACCGAGATCGTGGACCGCCGGGTGGGCCGGGACCTCTCCTCGGACGAGGCCCTCGCGCTGGCCGGTGAGGTGAACGCCAGCCTCCGGCTTCCCGGGGCGACGTTCGAGCTCCGGGCCACCGTGGAGCACCGCGGGGCCCTGGTCATCCGGTCCACGGACGGCACGCCGCTATCGGCCGCGGTGAGCAACACGGACCCCGCCTACGCCCGGCAGGGCGCCCTGGGCGTGGCCCTGGAGACCTACGCGAACGAGGTGGCCCGGGCCGAACCCCTGGACGGGACCCCCGAGGCCGAGCGGGCCGCCGAGCTGACCAACGCGTTCGTGGAGGGGGCGGCGAGGGTGCTCGACGCCTCGCCGGTCAACGCGGAGCGGCGCCGGGCCGGCCGGCTCCCCGCCAACCTCGTCCTGACCCGGGACGGCGGCGATCACGTCCCCCATCTCCAGCCGATCAAGCAACGGTTCGGCCCGGCCTGGGGGTGCTTCGTGGAGATGCCGGTGGAGCGGGGGATCGCTCTGGTCCTGGGCATGGAGGAGGTCGCCGCCCCCCGGCTGGACGGCTCGGACGAGGGGTTCGCCACGTGGGCCACGCTGGCCGTGCAGGCCCTGGAGGGCTTCGATGCCCTGTACGTGCACCTGAAGGGGCCGGACGTCCCCGCCCACGACGGCCGTGCCGCGGACAAGCGGGACGTCATCGCCGCGATCGACCGGGCATTCTTCGGGGAGGTCACGGGGCATCTCGATCCCCGCCGGACGGTGGTCGCGGTGACCGCGGACCACGCCACGTCGTGCCTCCGCAAGGCACACACCGCGGACCCCGTCCCGCTGCTGGTGTCGGGCGGCCCGGTGACCCCCGACGGCTCTCCCGAGTTCGGGGAGACGGTGGCCGCGCACGGGTCGCTCGGCTCGCTCCTCGGCGTGGAGGTCCTACCCCTCTTGACCGGCCTGCTCCGGGACTGAAACAGTCCACTCCGCAGGGGCGCCGGGAAGCGTATATTTCGTCAGGGAGCATCGAATCCGGATGCGGCCGGCCCGGACCGGCCGTCGGGGGCGACGAGGAGGGCGGATGGCGCAGATCGCGGTCGAGCCGGTCGCGGGTCAGCTGGAACCGGGGGCGGGCGGCGGCGAACCGAGCCAGCAGGTCGTCGGCCGGAGTCCCTGGGACCTCTTCTGGACCCGGTTCAAGGGCGACAAGCTTGCGTTCGTCGGCATCTTCTTCGTGGTCTTCATGGTGGTCATGGCGGTCGGTGCCCCGCTGATCTCCCACTGGACGCACAAGAGCCCCAACCAGGTCTTCATCAACAGGGGCTTCACCACCAGCGGCGCGCCGTTCTTCATCCCGTTCCCCAAGGGGCCGGGCAAGGACTTCTGGTTCGGCATCGACGTGAACGGCTCCGACGTGTTCGTCCGCGTGTGGTACGGGGCCCGCACGTCCCTCATCGTGGCCCTGTTCTCCACCTCCATCGCCGTGGTGGTGGGCGTGACCGTGGGGCTGTTCGCGGGCTTCTACCGGGGCAAGGTCGACACGTTCCTGTCCCGGATCACGGACATCGTGATGTCCATGCCGGTGTTGCTGATCGCGCTGGGCCTGGCCGCCGCGTGCAGCCTCCCGCCGCCGGGCGGGGGAGCCCCGGGATGCCTGGGCGGCATCATCAAGCCGGGGTTACTCCTCGTCTCCTACATCATCGGGTTGTTCTCGTGGCCCTACATCTCCCGAATCGTGAGGGGCCAGGTCCTGTCCCTGCGGGAGAAGGAGTTCGTGGAGGCCGCCCGGGCCATGGGGTCGTCGAACTTCCGGATCATGTTCCGGGAGATCCTGCCCAACGTGGTGGCCCCCATCCTCGTGTACACGACCCTGATCATCCCGAACAACATCCTGTTCGAGGCGGCGCTGTCCTTCCTGGGGGTCGGGGTGCCACCCACCACGACCTCGTGGGGCCAGATGCTGCAGCAGGCCGCGAACACCTTCACGTACGCCTGGTGGACCATGGTCTTCCCGGGCTTCTTCCTGTTCCTGACCACGCTCGCGTTCAACCTGGTGGGGGACGGTTTGCGGGACGCGCTCGATCCACGAACCGGCAGATGACCGTATAACTGTTCGGTACCAAGAGGGGAAAGGAGGTACGACCCGAGAGACAGTGATCGATGCTGCACGTGTTGGGTCCTTCATCGAAGGGGGGTTAGGTGACGAAACGAAATTTGCGGTATTTCGCGCTGGTCGGGATCATCGCCATCGCGGCGGCGGCCTGTGGGAAGAGCTCCACCACCACGTCGGCCGCGACAGGTCCGACCAGCGTAACCGGTAGCCCAACCGGTCCCACCACGGCGACGGGTGGGACTCCCACCCCGGCTACGGGCGGGACGCTGCGCCTGGCACTCGAGTCCGACGTCAGCGCGGCGTTCGACCCGCAGAAGGAGTACTACTCGGTCACGTGGGAGTTCCTGCGGTGCTGCCTGCTCCGGACGCTCATGTCCTACAACGGACACGACACGTCCCAGCACGGCGCCGAGGTCTTCCCGGACCTGGCCAGTGAGACTCCGACGGTTTCCAGCGACGGTCTGACCTGGACCTTCAAGCTGAAGCCGGGCATCAAGTACGCCCCGCCGATCACCGCCACGGTGACCTCCGGCGACATCGTTCGGGCCCTCGAGCGCGAGGCCTGCACGGAGTGCGCCGCAGGTGGGTACTCCTTCTACTTCTCGGTCATCAAGGGCTTCGACGACTACTCCAGCGGCAAGGCCAAGACCATCTCGGGCCTGGCCACGCCGGACGACAACACCCTCGTCGTGACCCTGACCCAGCCGGCCGGCGACCTGCCGTTCCGGTTCGCCATGCCGGCCACGGCTCCCATCCCGCCGTCGCCGTCGGGCAACGCCACCCTCGGCGTGGCCGACGGTCACGACAAGGACTACGGACGGTTCATGTCTGCGACCGGGCCGTACATGTTCCAGGGAGCCGACTCGATCGACTACACCAAGCCCGCCGCGGGCCAGAAGCCGGCGGCCGGGTACGTTCCCGGCAAGTCGATCACGTTCGTGCGGAACCCCAACTGGGACAAGTCGACCGACGACCTCCGTGGTGCGTACGTGGACGAGATCGACATCCAGATCACCTCGGCCTCGACTGAGGACCTGGCGGCCAAGGTCGACTCCGGCGAGCTGGACGAGGTCTTCGACGGCGTTCCGCCGACCGACCAGCTCCAGAAGTATGAGACGGACCCGAACCTCAAGGATCAGGTCCAGATCCACCCCTCGGACGCGGTCCGCTACATCTCCATGAACCTGGCGGCGCCGCCGTTCGACGACATCCATGTCCGCAAGGCGGTCAACCTCGCCATCGACAAGGACGGGATGCGGAAGTTGCGGGGTGGTCCCGCCTTCGGTGAGATCGCCGGCCACATCATGGTGGACTCGCTGGAGGGGAACCAGCTCAAGACGTACGACCCCTACGCCACGCCCAACAGCCGCGGCGACATCGCCAAGGCCAAGGACGAGATGAAGCAGTCCAAGTACGACAGCAACGGCGACGGGGTGTGCGACGCTCCTGAGTGCAAGAACGTCCTGACCGTGATCGACCAGGGCGACCCGTACCCGCAGCAGACCAAGCTGATCGCGCAGAACCTGGCTCCGCTCGGCATCACCCTGGACATCAAGTCCTTCGAGCGGACCACCATGTACGCCAAGTGCAACGACCCGACGGCGCACGTGGCGTTCTGCCCGAGCCCGGCCTGGGGCAAGGACTACGCGGACGCGTTCACCTTTGGGCCCCCGCTGTTCGGCGGGGCCAGCATCGGTCCCGACGCGTGCTGCAACTACGCCCTGGTTGGCGCCAGCTCGGCCATCCTGAAGAAGGACGGGTACTCGGTCACCACCGTTCCCTCGGTGGACAAGGCAATGACTGCCTGTGCCGCCGAGACTGGAGACCAGCGGGTGACGTGCTGGGCCAACGTCGACAAGGACCTCATGGAGAACGTGGTGCCATGGGCTCCGTACCTGTTCGACAACAACGTCGACATCTTCAGCTCGCGAATCGTGAACTACCAGTTCGACCAGTTCGCGGGCCTGATGGCGCTCGACCAGATCGGCGTCACCGGCTAGGTTCGAGAGGCGGCGACCGAACGATGGACGGAGGGGGGCCTGGCGACAGGCCCCCCTCCCATTTGCGGAGGCCGACGTAGTAAGGTAGGGGTGATCCGATGATCAGGTATCTGATCCGCCGAATCCTGTTCCTGATCCTGGTGCTCTGGATCGTCTCCGGCCTGACGTTCCTCATCTTCGTGAAGCTTCCCCCGGGCGACCCCGCCCGGCGGGCGGCGGGGAGAACCTCCACGCCGCAGACCATCCACGCGGCACGCATCGCGCTCGGCCTGGACAAGCCGGTGTGGGTCCAGTACCTGCGCTTCGCCAAGGGCCTGATCCCGTGGCCGGGGTTCTTCCTGAACAAGCAGGTCTACTACTCGTGGTCGGACTTCGTCCCGATCTCCGAGAACATCTACTCGAAGCTCCCCGTGGACATCGCGCTCACCATCGGCGCGGCCGTGGTCTGGCTGATCATGGGCATCCCCATCGGGGTGGTCTCGGCCATCCGGCGGCGCTCCCTCTTCGACCGCTCGGGCATGATCTTCGCCCTGCTCGGGGTGTCCCTGCCGGTGTTCTGGCTGGCCTACGTGTTCCTGTACGTGTTCTGGTTCAAGTTACACATCGTTCCCGGGAGCGGGATCCCGCAGGGCATGAGCGTCCTGCGGGCGGCCCTCCACGGCAGCTTCATCCTGCCCTGGGTCGTGCTGTCGCTGGCGTTCGCCGCCTTCTACGCCCGGATGACCCGGGCCAACCTGATCGAGACGATGTCGGAGGACTACATCCGCACGGCCCGGGCCAAGGGGCTGTCGGAGCGGCGGGTCATCTTCAAGCACGGGTTGCGCTCGGCGCTCACCCCGATCGTGACCATGTTCGGGATGGACGTCGGCGTGCTGCTGGGCGGCGCGGTGATCACCGAGACCGTGTTCAACCTGGACGGGATCGCCCGCTACGCCATCCAGTCCATCCGCCGAAACGACTTCCCGGCGGTGATGGGGGTCACCGTGTTCGCCTCCTTCTTCATCGTGGTGGCGAACCTGGTGGTCGACATCGTCTACGCGTTCCTGGACCCACGGGTGAGGTACAGTTGATCGACGCCCACTCGGGCGTCGTCGTCTCGAGGGGGCCGGGTGGCTGAGCCGCTGCTCGAAGTCAAGAACCTCAAGGTGTATTTCCCAACCGAGGACGGCCTGGTCAAAGCGGTGGACGGGGTGTCGTTCGCCATCGCCCCCGGCGAGACCCTGGGCGTGGTGGGGGAGTCGGGCTCCGGCAAGAGCGTCTCGTTCCTCACCGTCCTGGGGCTGATCAACCGCAAGAGCGCCCACGTCGAAGGCGAGGTGCTTTTCCGGGGCCAGGACCTGCTGAAGCTGCCGGCCGACGAGCTGCGGAACGTGCGCGGCAGCAAGATCAGCATGATCTTCCAGGACCCCATGACCTCCCTGCACCCCTACTACAAGGTGGGCTCGCAGATCGGGGAGGCCATCCGGGCGCACCAGCGCGTGTCGAAGAAGGAGGCGCACGCCCAGGCCGTCGAGATGCTCCGCCGGGTGGGCATCCCCCGGCCCCAGGAGCGGGCCAACCAGTACCCTCACGAGTTCTCCGGCGGCATGCGGCAGCGGGCCATGATCGCGATGGCCCTGTCCCTGAACCCGGACCTGCTCATCGCCGACGAGCCAACCACCGCGCTGGACGTGACGGTGCAGGCCCAGATCCTGGACCTGATCGACCGGCTGAAGCAGGAGTTCGACGCGGCCGTGGTGATCATCACCCACGACCTGGGGGTCGTGGCCGAGCACTGCGACGACATCATGGTCATGTACGCGGGCCGGCCCGTGGAGTACGGGGACCGCCGGGACATCTACTACGGCGCCCACCACCCGTACACGTGGGGCCTGCTGCGCTCGATCGCCCGTCTGGACCTGGAGCAGCAGGAAAGGCTCCAGCCCATCAAGGGCCTGCCGCCGTCGCTGATCTTCGTGCCGCCGGGATGTCCGTTCAACCCGCGGTGCCCGTACGTGTTCGACCGGTGCAAGGTGGACGTTCCCGCGCTGCTGCCGGCCAACGGCCATCACGCCTCGGCGTGCCACCTGTCGCTGGAGGACAAGGAGCGGATCTTCAAGGAGGAGGTGCTCGTCCGCAAATGAGCGTCCAGGTGACGGAGCGGGTCGAGCAGGCTCCCCAGACCAAGGGGGAGCCCCTCATCAAACTGGTGGGGGTGAAGAAGTACTTCCCGATCACCCGGGGGATCATCTTCCAGCGGAAGATCGGCAACGTGCACGCGGTGGACGGTGTGGACCTGGAGGTCTACAAGGGCCAGACCGTCGGGCTGGTGGGGGAGACCGGGTGCGGGAAGTCCACCCTGGCCCGGGTGATCATGCGGCTGTACGACGCCACCGACGGCAGCATCTACTTCGAGGGCCGGGACATCACGCACATCCGGCGCCGCGAGCTCCGCGACCTCCGCCGCGACATGCAGATGATCTTCCAGGACCCGTACGCCTCCCTGAACCCGCGGAAGACGGTCGGCTCCATCATCAGCGAGCCCTTCCGGCTGCACGGGACCGTCCCCAAGGGCGGGATCAAGAAGGAGGTCCAGCAGCTCATGGAGCTGGTGGGCCTGAACCCGGAGCACTACAACCGGTTCCCCCACGAGTTCTCCGGCGGCCAGCGCCAGCGCATCGGCGTGGCCCGGGCCCTGGCCCTGCGGCCGAAGCTGATCGTGTGCGACGAGCCGGTGTCGGCCCTCGACGTGTCGATCCAGGCCCAGATCCTGAACCTCCTGGAGGACCTCCAGGAGGAGTTCAAGCTGACCTATCTGTTCATCGCCCACGACCTGTCGGTGGTGCGCCACGTGTCCGACCGGGTCGCCGTGATGTACCTGGGCAAGATCGTGGAGATGGCGCCGGGCTCCTCGCTGTACCTGAACCCCAAGCACCCGTACACGGGCGCGCTGCTGTCCGCGGTGCCCATCCCGGACCCCGATATCGCCAGCCAGAAGAAGCGCATCATCCTGGAGGGCGACGTGCCCTCGCCGATCGACCCGCCGTCCGGGTGCCGGTTCCACCCCCGGTGCCCACGCGCCCAGTTCCCCATCTGCAAGGAGAAGGAGCCGCCGCTGGAGCCGTTCCACGAGGGCCAGGTGGCCGCGTGCCACTTCCCGCTGGAGGACCGTTCCATCACCGCGACGGCCGCGACCGGCTGATACGCTAGGCGGCGTTCGAGGCTCGCGAGTCGAGGAGACCCTTCGTGTTCAACCTGGTCGTGCTGATCGTGGACATCATCGCGGCGCTGTTCCTTGTCGTATTCATCCTGCTGCACTCCGGGAAGGGCGGCGGCCTGTCCGACATGTTCGGGGGCGGCGCCGGCCTGTCCGGTGGCACGGCCGTGGAGAAGCGGCTGGACAAGATCACCGTGGTCACGGCCATCCTGTTCGGCCTGTCGACGTTCTGGCTGGCCTGGAAGTGGCACTAGTCCGCTCCGGGTTCGAGCGAGCCTAGCCCTTCGCCTCAAGCTTCTCCGGCTCCTCCTCGTCCTCCTCCCCACCGCTCGCCATCCAGGCCGGCGGGTCGCTGGCCGGGAACGACTCCATGGAGGCCTCGTCCACGACCTCGTCGTCGTCCAACCGATGAGGGGGCCTCTCCTGGTCTTCCGGTTCCCGCTCCTCGCCCATGGGATCCATCGTAGTGCCGTCCGAGCCGGTGGCTATACTGGCGAGCGCCTGGTCGGAGTGGCGGAATCAGGTAGACGCGCTAGGTTGAGGGCCTAGTGGGCGCATAGCCCGTGGGGGTTCAAATCCCCCCTCCGACACCAATGTGATGTCGCGGGACATCGTGCACACGTGTCCTGAGACATCCTTCCACCTCCACCTGTCCTGCTGCTGGTAATCTCTGGTCGGATCGAGCCGGAGCTCCCGCAGCAGTTCCCTATGCTGGTGAGGATCCGCACCTCCAGGTCCCGAACGAGCACCAGCACGCGGGTTCCCTTGTGCCGGCGCCCCAAGCCGATGTGGTGCAGCCTCCCGGGCGTCGCAAGATCGCCGCGCGGGTCCCCTGCGCCTGGACCGGCCGCGGGCACCCCCCATATGGGGTTCTCCTCACCTTTCCGTGGGTAGCCGGACCGTGATCCCTCCGCAGCACAGGTAGATCATCGCGATGACCGCGGCGGCCGAGTGGTGCCCGTAGCCCCGGTGGTTGATGAGCCGGATCTTCGAGTTGAGCCCC